>Ga0187784_10000013_pt1 | contig 123919 bp, 116 predicted proteins | sample 1015_SJ02_MP15_2_FD_132964 | JGI IMG/M metagenome (GOLD analysis project Ga0187784, IMG submission 132964) | Tropical peat soil microbial communities from peatlands in Department of Meta, Colombia - 1015_SJ02_MP15_20_MG | ecosystem: Environmental > Terrestrial > Soil > Wetlands > Peat...
ATCAAGGGCTTTCGATTTGTCCATGGACGATCCTTCGACGAGACGAAGCGCTGCACTCATGGTCCGTGCTCCTTATGGCGGGGAATCTGCGGACCGACAACGGACGCCGCCAGTCCCGCTCCTCCCGCTCCTGCTAAGATCGAAAATCAGTGTACACGATTTGTTCTCTGTTCGCAATATGTTCGTATAAATTTAATAAGCTACTGATGCAACAATATAATTCATAGAAAAAGCAAATCCACTCAACCTCCAATGGGCGGACCAAGTGCACCTCATCCGCCGGTGATTCGATCCCGTCGAATTTCGCTCCGCGGCGTGGTGAAACGCCCTCTGCGCACGAGCTCGGGCAGCGAAAAGCATTTGCACAGCTATTTGGCGGAGTTCGTTTCCGCCGCGCGAAACTAGGCGTAGGGGACGGTGAGCGCGCCGCACGCGCCGTTAAGGACATCGTCGGCAAGCGCCTCACCTATCGAACGACTCGTCACTGAGCATCCCTATGGCAAGAGCCGTCGCAAAGCGAAAGAAGCGACCGAGAAGAAGTGACCCAGAGCAATTCGAGCGGTTCGTCGCGACCGCTCGAAAGCTCGGCGTGAACGAGAGCATGGAGGATTTTCAGGTCAAGTTTAGGCGAATTGTTCCGCAAAAAACGGGTTCTGCGCATCCTCGAAATAAATAAGATTTTGGTAATTGGCCACTTGACGTATGTGACGATTTGGCGGTAGGATACCGACCATGCCGCTCTTTGTCCAAAAGACCCTCAAGTGGGTTTTCCGACTCCTTTGGTTTGGCGTCGCCAAATGGGCATTTGATAACTTTGCGTGGGATGCCGTTGTTCAGGCGCTTGAAATGCGCTTGGGCATCAGGGAGGCGGACGTGATTACGTCCGTTCTTAGTTTGATTATTCCATTTGGGATTGCTGTTGCGGCAACCGCCGGCGCGGTTTGGCTCGGTCGCAAGCAACAAGAAGCTGCATCTGCTGTTCCAACGGCTCCCCATCCCGCAGCGCCAGAGCTGATCACACCATCGCCACTTCAAGAAGCTCAACTGAGTTTCCGCCCTTACGTCACCCAAGCAATTTTGATTGTTTTGATCATTGGTGGAATTTTTTACGCTCTTTATCATCGGAGTAATGTTGCGTATGAATTGGGGACAAAGAACGCCGATATTCGAGTAATTGATATACGATTACAGCCGCCGCAAAGTGAAACTGATACCTTAGCAGTGCATATTGTCATGCAGAATAAGGGCGGTGCCGATGCAGCTTATTTCGCACATTCAAACAACGAATTTATAAAGGCGAATGGCTTGCTTCCTGACTTTGTTTTGGATGGACAATTTGAACAAATTAAAAAAAATCTGCGGCAGGCAGCGAATGGAGCGGTATTTGCTCGCGATGAAAAGAGCTATTTCAGTTACGTTGCGCCAACTGAATTGGCCGATAAGGCCAATTATGCCAAAATTCTCGATGGCTCAGCGCTTCTTTATATTCTGTATATGATGCGATATCGTGACAAAGATATCCCTACTAACAAATTTATTTGGACTGAAAAATGCTGGTTCATCCTTCCAACTACTGCGATTGCAATTTGCCCGAAACACAACGGCAGCAATTACGTTGAATAGCCCATGTCTCGCGGGAAGCATCTTAGTTTAGAAGAAGCGCGTAAGAGCGGCATGCTTGATCGCTTTGCGAAAGAGCATCCGTCCGAGACGGATAAAGAGCGATTTGAGCGCCTTTTGGACGCTATGTCGCGAGGCGCTTTAGAAGAAGAGGAAACATCGCGTTCTGGTCGGTCCGCAGGTTCCAACGGAACTCGAACTCGGCAAGGTACTTAGGAAGATGCCTACGCGATACATGCACATGCGTTCCGCGAATGGATCGTTTCAAGATCGACCAAAAACCCTCAATACCTTGGGTATGGTGGATACCATTTACCCATTCTTCCTTCGCGTGATTGACCGCACCATGCTTGTAACCAAGCCGCGCGAGCTTAGCATACGATTTCAATTCATCGGTCGAAACAGTCGCACCCTTTTTGACGTTAGAGAGAATGTGCGGCTCCAGGGTAGCGCGGCGCACATTTTCGACAACGCGCGTCATCACGTCGCCGCCACGTTCCAACATTCCGAACACGGTAGTTTTGCCGGGTGCTCCACGGCCACGCTTTCCGCCACGCCGTTTCCCGCCAATCATCGTTTCATCGGCCTCGACGTGGCCCGAAAGCTGATCGTCACCATCAACAAAAGCGAGATACTTGCGAAGTTCGTGGCCTATGCGCCACGCCGTTTTGTAGTTCACGCTAAGTTGGCGCTGCAATTCCTTTGCAGGTACGCCGTGCCGAGTCGTGGTGAACAGATACATTGCATAGAAACACTTTTGCAGCGGCACATGCGTTCGGCCGAAAGGCGTTCCGACCATCGGATGAACGTGCTCGCCGCATTGGCACGTATAGGCGGGCATCTTCGCCAGCTTTTTGAACTTGCCGATTTCGCCGCAGCGGGGGCACTGAAAGCTTGCTCCGTAGCGGAGCCTAAAAAGATGCTCCAAACATGCGTCGTCATCCGGGAACATCCGCATGAAATCTTGGATCGTCAGCCACTTGGCCATAGCCATCTCCCATTCCTAGGGGAAATATAGCATGGCCGGTTACATACGTCAAGTGGCCAATTACCAAAACATATTAAATCGAACGCGGTATCTTTCGTCTCCCATGAGAATTTTTTTGAGACGTAGGCGCAAAAATCGGCAACGATTAGGGCGCTTGAAGGCCGCTTTTCCTGAAACAATGGATCTTGCCGGATTTTGCGAAAGGGGAAAAAGCCCTTGCCCAAATCTTTCAGCAGTTCGCGGGTTGGATCGCTTTGGTGGAATTGATGAATGTCGCGAATGAGCGATCTGGCTCTATCGTTATTTTCGACTACTAGAACACAATTCTCGTTGCTCGCGTTCAAGCGCATCCATTGCTCTACAAATACGGAGCATTCAGCGAATGCGAGCACATGAGCAGCGACCGTCTCGTCCTTGGTGCCAAATTCATTGGCAGCAAAGGTTTTGGCAAATTCCGCTCTCTTCACAAACCCCAAGGCAAGAGGCAGTGCAAACTTTTTCGGGATCGACAGAATCTCATCGGCGATAGCTAGTCTTTTATCTAGCGGCCATGCTGAACGGTCGCCAAAAGTCTTTCCTGACCCCCCAAACAGTTCAAAGGCATGGAATACAAAATCATTTCCCAACTGCGGGTGTCGGCCTCTAATCCTTTGTAGTTGGTTCTCAACGGCGTTTAGCGCGCTATCGCCGTTCACGAGCACGCCAATGACCACGACAAATGGCTCTTGCTGGGGGTGCGAAAGCCCAGCCTCATCTATGAAAACAAGGCGCACTAATTTCTCTCCTTCCAAGCGCACGCCGGAAAGGCTGTATGGCCCGCTAAGGGACCGGATGCAGGACGAATCAGCTTCCCGGATTTCCGGAAACATATCGCGACGGGTGCGCAAAGTCTGATATCCCCTTCGCAATATGTTCGCATAAATTTAATAAGTCACTGATATAATGATATAATTAGCGTATTTTCGAATTTTGGTGCACTCAACCTCCAATTGACCGGCAGTGCGCAGCTCCCCGCAAGCGATTCGATCCCGTCGAGTTTCGCTTTACGCACACCGCATCTTCGACCCCGGTCAAACCTCACGCCTCGACGATGATGCGCGGCGCCGGGCGGCTTGCGACCTGCAAACCCTCGCGCACGCGCGCGGCGATATCGCGATAGATTTTGGCGTGGGCGCCGTCCGGTTCGGTTGCGACCACCGGCGCGCCCGCATCGGATCTTTCCCTGATCTCGATCGCCAGCGGCACTTCGCCCAAGAACGGCACGTTAAGCCGCTCGGCCTCGCGCCGCGCGCCGCCATGACCGAAAATATCGGAGCGCGTGCCGCAATGCGGACAGATGAAGGTCGACATGTTCTCGACGATGCCGAGTACCGGAACGTTGACGCGGCGGAACATGGCAATGCCGCGCCGCGCATCGATGAGCGCGAGATCCTGCGGCGTCGACACGATGACGGCGCCCTTCAACGGCACCTGCTGCGCCATGGTGAGCTGGGCGTCGCCCGTGCCCGGCGGCATGTCGACGACCATGACGTCGAGCGCGCCCCACTCCACCTCGCGCAGCATCTGGGTCAGCGCCGACATGACCATGGGCCCGCGCCAGATCATCGGCGTCTCCTCCTCGACCAGGAAGCCGATCGACATCACCGCCATGCCGTGGCGCACGATCGGTTTTAGTTTTGTGCCGCCGATCGTTTCTGGGCGCTCGCTGATGGCCAGAAGTTTCGGCAGCGATGGCCCATAGATGTCGGCATCGAGGATGCCGACTTTCAGCCCGAGATCGCGCAGTCCGAGCGCGAGATTGACGGCGACCGTGGATTTGCCGACGCCGCCCTTGCCGGAGGCAACCGCGATGATCGCGGCGACGCCGGGGATGCCGGCAGGACCGCGCGCCGCGGCAGCGGGCGTCGCCCCGCCCGGAGCCATTTGCGGCCGCCGCGGCGCGGCCGTGCCGGCGGCGCCCGCGCCGCTCCGTTCGGCAGTGAGCGCCACCATGACCGACTGAACGCCCGGCAGCGCGCGTATGGCGGCTTGCGCCCGCTCCCGCACGCTCTCCCATTGCTTCACCTGAGCGGCATCGACGGTAATGGAGAAAAATACCTTGCCGTCATTGGCCACGATCTCGGAGAGCTTTCCGGTCGCGGTCAGCGGCGTGCCCTCGGGGCTCGATACCTGCGCGAGCTCGGCGAGAACCTTCTCCTTAAGCGATGCCATGCCTACCTCCGCACGCGTCATGCCGACTAGATAGGACAGCACGGCACATCGCTCAATTGCCGCCGGAAGGCGCCGCGTCTATGTAGCCCGGATCGAGCGAAACGAGATCCGGAAGCTGCATTACATTCGGCCTGCGCTCACGGACCTCGCTCCGCTCAATCCAGGCCGCAGGCATGGGAGGACATGATGGCGAAGGTCGCTTTTGTCGGGCTTGGCGTGATGGGCTACCCGATGGCGGGGCATCTTAAGAATAAGGGCGGCCACGAGGTTACGGTTTTCAACCGCACCGCCGCCAAGGCGGAAAAATGGGTCGCGCAATATGGCGGCAAGAGCGCGCCGACGCCGCGAGCCGCCGCGCAAGGCCAGGATTTGGTCATGACCTGCGTCGGCAACGACAACGACTTGCGGCAAGTGATGCTGGGCGAAGACGGCGTGTTCGCCGGCGTGCGCCAAGGCGCGATCGTGGTCGATCACACCACCGCGTCGGCAAAGATCGCGCACGAGCTTTACGCCGAAGCGAAAAAGCGCGGCTTCGATTTTATCGATGCGCCGGTCTCCGGCGGCCAGGCCGGGGCCGAGAACGGCGTGCTGACGGTGATGTGCGGCGGCGAGGCAAGCCCGTTCGCGCGCGCCGAACGCGTGATCTCAGCCTACGCGCGGGCGTGCAATCTCATGGGTGCTTCCGGCTCGGGACAGCTCGCCAAGATGGTGAACCAGATCTGCATCGCCGGCATCGTGCAAGGACTCGCCGAGGGGCTGCACTTCGCCATGCGCTCCGGCCTCGATATCGAAAAACTCATCGCCACCATTTCCAAAGGCGCCGCGCAATCCTGGCAGATGGAGAACCGCTACAAAACCATGACCGCGGGAAAGTTCGATTTCGGTTTTGCCGTCGACTGGATGCGCAAGGACCTCGAAATCTGCCTTGACGAGGCGCGCAGGAACGGCGCGAAGCTCCCGCTCAGCGCTTTGGTCGACCAGTTCTACGCGCAGGTGCAGGCGATGGGCGGCGCCCGCTGGGACACATCGAGTCTGATCGCGCTCCTGGAGCGGTGATCCCGGAGCTGATGGCCTCTCCTCCGCGTCGATCACTGATCGCGCCGTCCCCGCCGCGCCGGCGGCGAACCGGGTTTGCCGCCCGCCCAAACGTAAACGGGAGCTTCCCCGCTTACCCGTGCCCGCGGCGCGGCCTTAAGCCTCGTCTTAAGGAATTTGCGCCACTTTGTCGCAAATTACCGCGTCCGGATTGCGATGCCCAGCACGACCAGCGAACCGCGCGAGCTTTCGTCGCCCGGCGCCGTCTCGCCGGCGAAGCGGCGCCTTGCCACCCAGCACGTACGCGAGGCGCGCGACCGGCTGACCTCCACCAGCGGCACACGGCCGGTGTTCGACCAGGAGTTGCTGCGTCAATTTGCCCAGAATCGCCTTTCGGCCTCGCCGGTGATCCTGCTCCTGGTCGTCACCATCGGGCTCCTCTCCAGCCTGTGGACCGGGGCGCTCACCTCGGGAGTGTGGACCGGCGGCGCCTTGCTCATCCATCTCATCATCATCCGTGCATGCCGCAAATTTCTCGACGAGGCGACCGGCATCGCCAATCTGCGCGCCTGGCGGATGCGCTTCATCATGCTCGACCTGTTCTTCGGCATGGCGTGGACGTTCATCCTCGTCCATCCGATCGGCGTCGACGAACAATCCGGCACCTTCATGCTGTTCGTCATGCTGCTAGTGGTGGCGATATCGAGCATGCTGGCTTCGAGCCTGCCGGTCGCGGTCTTCGCCCTGACCTTGCCGGTCACCATGGCGATTGCCCTCGACTGCGCATTCAAAGCCACGCTGCACGATTACATCCTCGCTGTCATGGCGCTGACCGCCGAAGGATACTTCTCCCTGCTCGCTTACCGCCTCTACTCGACGACGCTGGCGACGCTCGAGGCGCGCGCGGAGAAGGACGCGCTGATCGGCGAACTGGAGCAGTCGAAGTCGATCTCCGACGAGGCGCGACGCCGCGCCGAAGCCGCCAACATCGCCAAGTCACGCTTCCTGGCGCAGATGAGTCACGAGCTGCGCACGCCGCTCAACGCCATCCTTGGCTTCTCGGAGGTGATGAAGAGCGAGATTTTCGGGCCGCACGCCGTGCCCGCTTACAAGGACTATTCCGCGGACATTCATGATTCCGGCGTGCATCTTCTCAATCTGATCAACGAAATCCTCGACCTGTCGCGCATCGAAGCCGGCCGCTACGAACTCAACGAAGAAGCGGTCTCGCTCGCGCGGGTGGTCGAGGATTGCCACCATCTGCTCAAGCTGCGCGCCGGCAATCGCGGCATTACCATCCACGAGCTGTTCGAGCCGGAGATGCCGCGGCTGTGGGCCGACGAGCGAGCGGTGCGCCAGATCTGCCTCAACCTTCTCTCCAATGCCATCAAGTTCACGCCGCAGGGCGGCGAGATCTGGCTCAAGGCGGGCTGGACCGCCTCCGGCGGCCAGTACATGAGCGTCAAGGACACCGGGCCCGGCATCCCCGAGGAAGAAATCCCGGTCGTCCTCGCCTCGTTCGGCCAGGGCTCGAATTCGATCAAATCGGCCGAACAGGGCGCCGGGCTCGGACTGCCGATCGCCAAGAATCTCATCGACCTGCACGGCGGCACCTTCACGCTCAAATCCAAGCTGCGCATCGGCACCGAGGTGATCGTCACCTTCCCGCCGGAGCGGGTGATGGCGGCGCTCGCACCGATTGCCGAAGGCGCCCCGCCGCTGCAGCCGCAAGCGGAGGGCTCGTCGTCCGCCGCAGGCGCGGCAAGCCGGGCGCGCAAGGCGCTGTTTGGCGCCTAGCACCATCGATTCGCCGCCAACGGAACGAGCTTTGCCTTCGCATGCACGCTCTCTATGGTGCCCGCGTGATTCCAGCCCGCGCCTTGCTGGTGGCGCGAATGGCGTGCGGATAGCGTCGCGAAAAGGATGACCAAAGTGCACCGTGCTCTGTTGTGGCTCCTGCTCGCCGGCCTCTTGATCGCGCTCCTCATCCTCGTCGCGCGCCACGGCGAGGGCACCGTCGGCCCATTGTCGAGCGGGGATTTTTCCTCGCTCGCCTACAAGATCGGGCTTCTGGCCTTTCTCGGCGGAGCGGCCCTGACCCTGTTTCGCGAACGTCTTGCCCAGACGCTGACCGCCGCCTTGATCTGGGTCGGCTTCGCGCTGTTTCTGGTGGTCGGTTATTCCTACCGTTTCGAACTGCACGACGTCGCCGACCGCGTCATGGCGGAGCTCGTGCCCGGCCATGTCATCGCACGCGGCCGCACCGTCGAAGTGGCGCGGGCCGGCTCGGGGGATTTTGACGTTTCCGCCCAGGTCAACGGCGCGCCGGTCGCCATGGTGCTCGACACCGGCGCGAGCTCCGTCGTGCTCACCCGCGACGATGCCAAGGCCGCCGGCCTGCCGCTCGAAGTGCTCGCCTATACGGTGAACATCGAAACCGCCAACGGGCGGGCGCGCGCGGCGCCGGTGCGGGTCGACCGCATCGCCGTCGGCGGCCTCGTCGAACGTTCGGTCGAGGCGCTGGTGGCGCAGCCCGGCCAGCTCAGAACGAGCCTCCTCGGCATGAGCTTTCTCAACCGGCTGCGCAGCTGGGAAGTGCGCGGCGACCGGCTGTTGCTGCGCGGCTACCCGTGAGCAGCGGCCGCGTCGAGCGCGATCACCCTTTCGCCTTGAGCGCGCTGAACAGCTCGTAGGCTTCCTTGGGCTTCATGTTCTTGTGCACCACGGCGTTGACCGCCACGATCATCGCCTGCGGCGCCGCGGACTGGAAAATATTGCGCCCCATGTCGACGCCGGCCGCGCCCTGCTGCACGGCGTTGTAAGCCATCGTCAGGGCGTCGAGCTCGGCGAGTTTTTTTCCACCCGCCATCACGATCGGCACCGGACATGAGGCGGTGACGGTCTCGAAGCCGTCGTCGACATAATAGGTCTTGACGTATTGTGCGCCGAGCTCGGCGATGATGCGGCAGGCGAGGCGGAAATATTTGGCGTCGCGCACCATGGTCTTGCCGACGGCGGTGATGCCCATGACCGGAATACCGGCGCGCAAGCCGGCATCGACGAGCTTGGTCATATTGTGCACCGAGCGCGTCTCGAATTCGCCGCCGATGAACACCTGAATGCCGACGCCGGCGGCGTTCAATCGCACCGCGTCGTCCATGTCCATGGCAATCTGCTCGTCGGAGAGTTCCTCGCGCAGGATGCTCGGACCGCCGCTGGCGCGCAGAACCATCGGCTTCGTCGAATCCGCCGGAATGAGCGAACGCAGAATGCCGCGCGTGCAGAACAGCGCGTCGCAAGAAGGCAGCAGCGGCACGATGGAAAGATCGATGCGCTCGAGCCCGGTGGTCGGGCCCTGAAAATAGCCGTGGTCGATCGCCAGCATCACGGTGCGGCCGGTGGCGGGAGAAAAAACGCGGGCGAGACGGTTCTTCATCCCCCAATCGAGCTGGTGGGAGCCCTTGAGGAAAAAGCCCGGCGCCTGCTGCGGCTGATCGGGCGAATAGCGCTCTCCTTCCCTGTCGGCTTCCGGCATGGCGCTCCTCGTTGGTCAGCGCTCTCGCCCCGCGTGGCGCGATCGAGCGGCACCTATGCGCCATCATCGGCGTGCCAGCAAGGCGACCCTGCTTTGGAGCCGTTTGGAGGCTGATCATGCGGGAAAACCGAAGGGAACCACGTCGGGCCTTGGCATTGTTCATGTTTTGTTCTAAAGTATGGGCGCAAGAACAGAATGCCCTTATGGCCCAGCCGACTGCCCTCTCCGTGATGCGTAACCGCGCTGCGGTGGCGGATGAATTGCGCCGCCTATTGCCGAAAATGGCGGGGTTTCTGGCCGCGAAAGCCATGCCCTTCGGCCTTTCCGCCATCGATCGCTGCCTGCCGCAAGGCGGCCTCGCCTGCGGCGCTCTGCATGAGGTCGTACCGGAAGAAGGCACTACGCCTGCCGCCTTCGGCTTCATCGCGGCGCTGTTGGCCCTCATGCCGCGGGCGCACCCGATCATCTTCGTCATGCCGGCCTATGGGCTGCGCGAATATGGCCGTCCCTATGGCCACGGCCTGCGCCTGCTGGGTCTCGATCCGGGCCGTCTGATTCTGGTCGAGACCGCGCACCGCAAAGACACCCTGTGGGCCCTGGAGGAGGCGTTGCATTCGCGCGCGCCTGCCGCCGCCGTCGGCGTGATCGACAAGCTCGATCTGCGATTGAGCCAAAGGCTGCAACTCGCCGCCAACGATGCGCGCCTGCCGCTCTTCCTGCTGCGGCCGGCGCAGATGCTGGAAGCAAGCGCAGCAGCCACGCGCTGGCGCGTGGGCGCGGCTCCCGCCGCGCGCGATCGCTTCGGCCTCTTCGCGCGCCCGCGATGGCATCTCCAGCTTGAACGCTGCCGCAACGGACGAACGGGCGAATGGATAGTGGAGTACGATCATGTCGCGCATCGTTTCAGTCTGGCTGCCGCGCTGGCCGATCCTGCGCTTTCTCACAGCGCAGGCGAAACGCTCCTCAGACAAGTCAGACAAGCCTGTCGATCCTGACCGGCCGTTCGTCCTTGCCATTGCCGCCGCCGGGGGGCCGCGCATCGCCGCCTTGAACGCGGCGGCCGAGGCCGCGGGGCTTGCGCCCGGCGAGCCGTTGGCCGACGCGCGCGCGAAAGCGGGATTTTTACAGGTGCGCGCGGTCGATACCGTTGCTGACGATGCCGCGCTCAATCGCCTGGCATTATGGGCCACGCGCTATACGCCGACCGCCTCGCCCTTGTGCAGGGATTTTTGGGGCGAGGAGAACGGTGCGGATGGTTTTTTCCTCGACATCGAAGGCGCCGCGCATCTCTTCGGCGGCGAGGATAAGCTCATCGCCGATCTTGCTTTCCGGCTGGAAAAAAGTTTCGGCCTGCCGGCGCGGCTTGCCGTCGCTGCTACGCCCGGCGCCGCCTGGGCGCTGTCGCGCTTTCACCCCGCGCGTTCTCCCATTCTGCCTTCGGGCGAGGAGGCCGAGGCGCTGGCGCCGCTCCCCATCGAAGCATTGCGGCTTTCCTCGGAAACCTGTACGACGCTGCGCCGGCTCGGCTTCAAATCCATCGGCGCGCTCCTCGACAAGCCGCGCGCGCCGTTTGCCGCGCGGTTTTCCGCCGAGCTTCTTCGGCGCCTCGACCAGGCGCTCGGCCGCGTCGAGGAACCGCTCGTCCCCGTCGCTCCGCCGCCGGTCTATCACAGCCTGCGTTATCTCATCGAACCCATATTCACGCAGGAGGCGGTCGTGGCGCTGGCCAGCCGCCTCATGCAGACGCTTGCGCATGTGCTCACGCGCGACGATGTGGGAGCGCGCGCGTTGAGGCTTTCGCTCTATCGCGTCGATGGCGAGGTCAAGACGGTCGATACCGGGCTGACGCAGCCGACGCGCAGCGTCCCCCATGTGGCGCGCCTCCTCGCGCTGAGGCTCGATGCGCTGGCGGCGACGGAAGATGCCGGCTTCGGCTTCGAGGCACTCGGCCTTGCCGTCACCCATGCCGAGCCCATGCCCGCGCGGCAGACGGAGCTTGCGTCGCTTGCCGCGGATGCCGGCGAAACCGACCGCACGGAGCGCGGCGCGGCCTTGATCGATGCGCTGCGCCAGCGTCTCGGCCCGCAGAGCGCGCGGCGGTTCGCGGCGATGGCCAGTCACCTTCCCGAGCGCGCCGAGATATTGCCTCCGCTCAACGGCGAGGATTCCGCATGGCCGACGCCGGAACAAAAACCGCGCCCGCTCCTCTTGTTGCCCCGCGCGGAACCGACCGCGGTCACCGCGCTCGTCCCCGACGGTCCGCCGCGGCGTTTTTGCTGGCGCGGCGTGACCTACGAAGTGACCGGCGCACAGGGCCCGGAACGCATCGGCGCCGAATGGTGGCGCCGGCCGGAACCGACGCGCGATTATTACCTCGTCGAGGCGGCCGGCGGCCACCGCTTCTGGCTTTACCGCGAAGGCCTCTACGGACGCGAGACAGCATCCGCCCGCTGGTTCGTGCATGGGCTGTTCGCCTGAGAACGTGAAATGAGATTCGTCAAGCGAGCGGCAAGGTCACCTCGCCCTTCCCTGGAGGGGAAGACAAGATGAGCGCCTACGCCGAACTGGCCGTCACCACCAATTTCTCCTTCCTGCGCGGGGCCTCGCATCCGGCGGAAATGGTCGCGACCGCCGATGATCTCGGCCTTTTCGCCATCGGCATCGCCGACCGCAACTCTTTTGCCGGCGCGGTGCGCGCCTATGAAGAATGGAAAAAAAGAAAAAGCATCAAGCTCATCGTCGGCACGCGTCTCGTCACCGTCGATGGCTATGAAGTGCTCGCCTATCCGACGGACCGCGAAGCTTATGGACGGCTCTGCCGGCTTCTGAGCAAAGGCAATCTCAAGGCCAAGAAAGGCGAATGCCATCTGACCTTCGAAGAGATTCTCGCCGCCAGCGAAGGGCAGATGCTGATCGTGTTACCGCCGCTGGATTTTAGCCGTCATCCTGAGGGGCCTGCGCGCGGCGCCGGCGACGGAAATGACTCATTCACCGACCGCCTCGCCGCCTTGGCCCGCGCCGCGCCCGGCCGCACGTTTCTTGCCGGCGTCCATTATCATCGCGGCGACGAGCCGCGCCGGCTTGGGCTCTTGGCCGAACTCGGCGAGCGCCTGAATGCGCCGCTCGTCGCCGTCAATGACGTTCTCTATCACGCCCCGGAGCGCCGGCCGCTCGCCGACGTCGTCACCTGCATCCGCGAGAAATGCACGCTTCGCCAGGCGGGCTTGCGGCTGGCGGTCAATGCCGAACGCCATCTGAAAACCGCGGCGGAGATGGCGCGGCTGTTCCGAAACTTTCCCGAGGCGATCGCCCGCACCGTCGTCATCGCCAAGGCCTGCCGCTTCTCGCTCGGCGAACTCAAATACGAATATCCCGACGAGCCGGTGCCCGAAGGCAAAACCGCCCAGCAGCATATCGAGGATCTCACTTGGGCGGGGGCGCGGGATCGCTATCCGAAGGACAAATGCCCGCAAGGCATCCCGGAAGAGGTCAAAAAGCGGCTCCGCGACGAATTGGCGCTGATCGCCAAGCTCGACTACGCGCGCTATTTCCTCACCGTCCATGACGTCGTCGCCTTCGCCCGCCGGCAGGACAAGGAAATTCTCTGCCAGGGCCGCGGCTCGGCGGCGAACAGCGCGGTGTGCTATTGCCTCGGCATCACCTCGGTCGATCCGGACAAGAGCAATCTCCTCTTCGCCCGCTTCATTTCCGAGAACCGCGGCGAGCCGCCCGATATCGACGTCGATTTCGAGCACGAGCGGCGCGAGGAGGTGATCCAATACATCTACAAACGCTACGGCCGCGACCGCGCGGCGATCTGCGCAACCGTCGTGCACTACCGCTCCCGCCGCGCCATCCGCGAAGTCGGCAAGGTTCTGGGGCTGACCGAGGATGTGACCGCCGCGCTGGCGAAGACGGTGTGGGGCTATGGCGACGGCTTGCCGGACGATCACATTCGCCAAGCCGGCCTCGATCCCTGCAATCCGGCGATCCGGCAGGCGGTCGAACTCGCCGACGGTCTGATCGGCTTCCCGCGCCACCTCTCCCAGCATGTCGGCGGCTTCGTGCTCACCCGCGAGCCGCTCGACCAAACGGTGCCGATCGGCAATGCCGCCATGGACGAGCGCACTTTCATCGAGTGGGACAAGGACGACATCGACACGCTCGGCCTGATGAAAGTCGACGTGCTCGCGCTCGGCATGCTGAGCTGCCTGCGGCGCGGGATCGATTTCCTCAGGCAGCACTACGGCCACGATTACTCGCTCGCCACGCTGCCGCAGGACGATGAAGCGGTCTACGACATGCTGTCGCGCGCCGACAGCGTCGGCGTGTTCCAGGTCGAGAGCCGCGCGCAGATGTCGATGCTGCCGCGGTTGCAGCCGCGATGCTTCTACGATCTCGTCATCGAGGTCGCGATCGTGCGCCCGGGGCCGATCCAAGGCGACATGGTGCATCCCTATCTGCGCCGGCGCGACGGCATCGACAAGGAGCATTATCCCTCCCCCGATCCGGCGCACGGGTCGGCTGACGAATTACGGGAGGTCCTCAAACGCACCCTCGGCGTGCCGCTCTTTCAGGAGCAGGCGATGCAGATCGCCATCACCGCGGCAAAATTCACGCCCGACGAGGCGGATGGACTGCGGCGCGCCATGGCCACCTTCCGCCACACCGGCAATGTTCATCTGTTCCGCGACAAATTCATCGCCGGCATGACCGCGCGCGGCTACGACCGCGAATTCGCCGAGCATTGCTTCAGCCAGATCGAAGGTTTCGGCGAATATGGCTTTCCCGAAAGCCACGCGGCGAGTTTTGCGCTCCTGGTCTATGCCTCGGCCTGGATGAAATGCCGCTATCCCGACGTGTTCTGCGCCGCCATCCTCAACAGCCAGCCGATGGGCTTTTATCAGCCGGCGCAGCTCGTGCGCGATGCGCGGGCGCACGGCGTCGAGATCCGCGCCGTGGACGTCAATTTCAGCGACTGGGATTGCACGCTGGAACCGGGCGCCCCCACCCTGCCCTCTCCCGCAAGCACGGGAGGGATGGGAGAAGGCCAAGGGGACCAAAGGAACCATGCCGTCCGCCTCGGCTTCCGCCTCGTTCACGGCCTCAACGAAGACGAACTGAAAAAACTCGTCGCGGTACGCGGCAACGGCTTCTCCTCGATCGAGCGGCTCGCAGCCATAGCCGGCATTTCCCGCTTCACCATCGAACGGCTAGCCGAGGCGGATGCATTCCGCTCGCTGGGGCTTGATCGGCGCGCCGCGTTATGGGCGGCGCGCCGCCTCGACGTGATCGGCATTCGACCAACGGCTCTGAAACTTGATCGTCATCCTGAGGTGCCCGCCGAAGGCGGGCCTCGAAGGATGCGGCCCGAACGCCCGGGCCGTCGCCCTTCGCGGCTCCCCCCGATCAAGTCGGGGGTCGCGCCTCAGGGTGACGGAAGAGAGTCATCATCAAGCGCCGCTGCTATTCATCCACCCCGCCGGGCAATTCCCGCCAAAAAGAACGAAGCGCTGCCGCTGCTGGCGCCGCATTTAAGCGACGAGCTTTTCCCGGAGCCCGACGTGGCGCTTCCCGCCATGGCGCTCTGCGAGCACGTCGTGGAGGATTACGTGGCGACCGGCCTGTCGCTGAAGGAGCATCCCGTGCGCTTCTTCCGCGACCGCCTTACCGCGCTCGGCGTCATGCGCAACGCCGAGCTTCGCGGCGATGATTTGCGGCAGAACGCGATGGTCACCGTCGCCGGCCTCGTCTTGGTGCGGCAGCGGCCGGGCACGGCAAAAGGCGTGATCTTCATGACGCTCGAGGATGAGACCGACATCGCCAACATCATCGTTTGGCCGAAGGCTTTTGCCAAAAACCGCCGCACGGTGATGACGGCACGCTTTCTCGCCATACGCGGTCGCCTGCAGCGTGCGGGTCTCGTAATTCACGTCGTCGCGGAAAGCTTCATCGATCTTTCCGCCGAGCTGTCGGCGCTGCGCGACGGCGAGCCGTCATCACCCAAATTTTCCAGTACGCCGCCGCCGCAGGACGCCTTGATCCCGCTCAAGAGCCGCGACTTTCACTGATTACCCTCAACGTCACTACGAGGAGTGAAACAACGAAGCCATCCAAGAATTCGCCGCAAGGACCGGATTGCTTCGCTCCGCTCGCAATGACACGAGCACCGTCAGCCAGGTCTACCCAGCGATTTCCCCAGCACGCGCGCAAGCCGCTCGGAGAACGAGCGTGCATCGGCCGGGCGGTCGCCTTCGAGCACCCGCGCTTCGTCAAACAGAAGATGCGCCGCGTCCTCCTTGAACGCGCGCTCGTCTTCGCCGAGTGCGGCAAGTGCAAGGACCAGCTGGTGACGCGGGTTGACCTCGAGGATCGGCTTGGAAACCGTGTTCAGCCGTCCGGCCCCGGCCAGGAGTTTTTCCAGCGCCCGGTCGGGACCTGAATCCGGAGCGACCAGACAGACCGCGCTATCGGTAAGCCGATCCGAGGCGCGCACTGCAGACACGGCGTCGCCGAGCGTGTTCTTGATAAAGGCGAGAAACTTCTTGACCGAATCCTCAAGTTCCGGCGCCGGCGCCTCTTTCGCGTCGATGCGCGGAATAAGCGCAAGGTCCGCCGCCCCCTGTGTGACCGACTTGAACGGCTTGCCGTCGAACGCCACCCCGGGCATGACCCAGAAACTGTCGACCGGGTCGGGAAGCAGTAGAACCTCGATGCCGCGGGCGCGGAAACCTTCGAGATGCGGCGACGCTTCGAGACCGTCGATATCGTTGCCGGCAAGATAATAGATCGCCGTCTGATTGGTCTTCAGCGTCGCGACGTAATCCTTGAGGCTGCGCCAAGCAGCGGAAGACGCGCCGGACGACGCCGTGGTCTTGAAGCGCGCCAGCGCCAGCAACGCATCGCGGCGCTCGAAATCCTCGTAGATGCCCTCCTTGAGTACGGCGCCGAACGTTTCCCAGATCTTCGCGTAGATTTCCGGCTCCTTGTCCGCGAGCCGTTCCAATTCGCCGAGCATGCGGCTGGTCGCGCTTTTCCTGATTGCAGCGAGCAGCGGACTTTCCTGGATTTTCTCGCGCGAGACGTTGAGCGGCAGATCGGCGCTGTCGACCAGGCCGCGAACGAAGCGCAGATAGCGCGGCAGGATCTCGGCGTCGTCGGTGATGAAGATGCGCTTGACGTAGAGCTTGATCCGCCCCTTGCGGTCGGGATCGAACAGATCGAAGGGCCGCGAACCGGGAACGAACAGAAGCGTGGTGTAGTCCTGCCGCCCCTCGGCATGGAAATGCAGGGTGAGCGCCGGCTCATCGAACTGCCCGGCCATGCTGCGATAGAAATCGGTGTAGTCGGCGGCACTGATCTCGGATTTCGGCTTCGCCCACAATGCCGCTCCGTCGGTGATCTCGGACGCCTCGGCGTCGGGTTTCTCGACCACGGCGATCAGCACCGGCACGTGACCCGATTGCGCCTTGATCAGCCGCTCGATGGTAAAGCGATCGGCGTAGGACTTGGCGTCGTCCATGAGATGCAGCACGACCCGGGTGCCGCGGCGCGGGGCATCCGCGGCGTCGGCGGCCGATATGGCAAAGGTACCCTTGCCGTCAGAGGACCAGAGGAACGCCGTCTCGGTTCCGGCGCGGCGCGAGATCACCTCGACGCGCTCCGCGACCATGAAGGCCGAATAAAAGCCGACGCCGAACCGGCCGATCAGCGTCGTGCCTTCGATCCCTTCGCCGCTCCCGCCCTGCGCCGCCTCAAGCCGATCGAGGAATGCCTTGGTACCGGAGCGCGCGATCGTGCCGAGCGCTTCCACCATCTCCCCGCGGCCCATGCCGATACCGTTGTCCTCGACCGTCAGACGCCGCTTCTCGGCATCGATCCCGACCGTAATGCGCGGCTTCACGTCGTCGCCGAGCAGCGCCGGTTCGGCAATGGCTTCATAGCGCAGCCGCTCGCAGGCGTCGGCGGCATTGGCGATCAGCTCGCGCAGGAAGACGGACTTGTCGGAGTAAACCGAATGCACCATCAGGTGCAGCAGCTTGGCCACGTCGGCCTCGAACGGGCGGCTCTCCGCTCGGCTCTCCTCGGTCATGGTCATGGCGGCGCCCCGGCGCAATAATCATTGGCCCCGAGATGGAGAGAAGCCGCCTTCGATTCAAGGCCGCTCGGCGCCAGCCGATCGATCTTGCAGAACCATTGTCGCGCCGCCGCGCCTTGCTATTTCGCCGGTGCCGGAGCCGGCGCCACGCCGAGCTTCTTCTGCAGACTGGTGGAGGACGTCGTGTATTGGAACACCAGTCGCTTTTCCGGATAGACGTAGCGGTACGCCTTCTGCGCCATCAGCGCGGCCTCGTGAAAGCCGGACAGAATGAGCTTGAGCTTTCCCGGATACCAGTTGATGTCGCCGATCGCGAAAATGCCGGGCGTGCTGGTCTCGAAATTTTCGGTATTGACCGGAATCAGTTCGTTGTTCTTGAGCGCGATGCCCCAATTGGCGACTGGACCGAGCTTCATGGTGAGGCCGAAGAACGGCAGCAGCGCGTCGCAGGCGATCTCGAAAGTGGATCCCTCGTTGGTCTTGACCATGGCTTTGCTGAGCTGACCGTGGTCGCCCTGCAGCGCGGTCACCTGGCCGAGCACGAAATCGATCTTGCCCTCGCCGACCAGCGCCATCATCTTGTTGACGCTGTCGGGCGCGGCGCGAAATTCGCTGCGCCGGTGCAAAAGCGTAAGATGACTGGCGACCGGCGCCAGGTTGAGCGTCCAATCCAGCGCGCTGTCGCCGCCGCCGACGATGAGAACGCGCTTGCCGCGGAACGCCTCCATCTTGCGCACCGCGTAAAACACCGACTTGCCTTCGTAGGGCTCGACGCCGGGGATCGGCGGGCGCTTGGGCTGGAATGAGCCGCCGCCGGCGGCAATGACGACAATCTTGCTCTCGAATTCCTTGCCCTGGTCCGTCTTCACGCGAAACAGAGGATCGCCGATCTTCTCCAAGGTCTCCACCATCTCGCCGAGGTGGTATTGCGCGTTGAACGGCTTGATCTGTTGCAGCAGCGCGTCGATGAGACCTTGGGCGCTGGTATAGGGAATACCGGGAATGTCGTAGATCGGCTTCTCCGGATAAAGCTCGGCGCACTGCCCGCCAATCTTGTCGAGAATGTCGATGAGATGCGCCTTCATGTCGAGCAGGCCCAGCTCAAAAACGGCGAACAGGCCGATCGGGCCTGCGCCGATGATCACGACGTCGGTCTTGATAAGTTCGCCCATGTCGTATCCGTGCTCGTCCTAATGGGTTTCGTTTGCTGCTGAGGTGGCGTGTGTCTAGCCTGCGCGCTGCCGCAGGGGAAGAGGCACATAAGAAGACCGCGCCGCAGGAGACGGCAGCCGGGATTTGTTCCGGCCAGGCTTGGATTCGTGCCAGCTATGCTTGACGCTCCGGCGTTCGCACCGTGAGTCCGTCCAGTTCTTCCCGGACTTTGATCTGGCACGACAGCCGCGAATTCGGCTCCACGGCGTAGGCGAAGTCGAGCATGTCCTCTTCCATCGGCGACGGCTCGCCGACCTTCTGCCGCCAGGCCTCCTCGACATAGACGTGGCAGGTCGAGCAGGCGCAGGCGCCGCCGCATTCCGCCTCGATCCCGGGAACGCCGTTCTTGATCGCCGTCTCCATGACTGTGGAACCGATTTCTCCCTCCACCGTGCGAGCCGTGCCCGCGGCGTCGATGAAGGTGATTTTGGCCATGGCTGAGATCGCAAAACGAAGGGCTGACGGCCGACGCGATGGCGGCAACGATCATCGCGCCGGCCGCGGGCCGTCTCTTCTATCGGCTCAAGTCCGGTGGCGCCAGTACTGGAAAAGCCCGGATCGGATCATTGGTCGCGCGCTGATTGGGAGAGTGGGTCGAGGCAAGGTTCTGCCGAGCGATCCTGCAGGCGCGCTGCGATCGCCGCCCGCGCCTCGATGCTGGCAGCCTCAAGTTCCGCAATTGCCGCCTTGAAAGCCTCGGCGCCGCCTTCGCCGGTAGCGGCTTGCTCCAGCCGGTCGGCCGCCCGCGCTACCCGCCACGCGCCGATGCCGCGCGCGGAGCCCTTGAGCGTGTGGGCCGCTGCCGCGGCCAGTTCGGGCTTCGCGGCGGCGATACGCCTGAGCATCAGAGCGGCCTGGCGGACGAAAATCTCCAGCACCTCGCGTTCGAGGCTGCGGTCGCCGAGCGTCATTCGCCCCAAATGCTCGTGATCGATGACGCTCGGCTCCTCTTCGCAAGCGGCCGTGGATAGGCAAGATGCGGCCATGACGTCCTCTCCCGATGATCGAAGCCTTGCCAATGGACGAGAGAGTGCGCGCTGATGCGAAAAAGCCGGGTAAATCCTGCTTCCGCCGAGAGATTTGAACCTCGTACTTTCGCGCCGATGGTAAGGACATCATTACCCGATAGGCACTATTACCCGATAGGCACTCCGAACCCGATAGGCAGTCCGACTTCGCCCAGACGGCGCAAGCATCGCCGCGGTGAAACACGCACGGGAAATTCGCGGAGCTCCGCCCCCGGCTCATCCCCCGGCCCCGAACGCCCCACAGCGCCCATGCCACTCTGTCGGAACGGAAAATTGTCGGGAGGGAAAATTATAGTGACCAATCCGTTAACGATGATTAAAATGCCGTTACCAAACCGGTTTTCTTTGATCCGCCAGACCGATAGGATGGGCTACCGCAGCGTGAGATGAGGGCGGGGGAGCCCTTAGTGCCGGATGAGGAGTTGAACGATCACGCGCTCGTGGCGCGGCCCGAGCCTGCTCGGGCCGTCCTGGTACAGCGTAACACGCGAGGCGACGACCGATATGGCCAACAACCCGACTAAGATGGTGGATCCGACGGAAGCGGCGCTGTCGGCGATCCAGGAAGCCCTCAACCTCAAGGAAGAAGATCAGATTCAGCCGGTTCAGCCGGAGGGCCGCGTGGACAGCGCGCCCGACGCGGCAGACAGCTCGAGCGAGTGGACCCGGCCCGGCGCGAGCCCGCGCACATTCGACCAGACGTTCGCCGAGGATGCCGCTGCCACTGCCACTCGCGCCGGCATGGAGGCGCGCGGCCTGCGCGCCGCCAATGACGACCAGCGCTCGATCGGCGAAGTGCTGCAAGCCCTGCAGCGCCGGCCGGCGCACACGTCTTATTTCGTCGCCGCGGTCTTTTCCTGCGCCTGGATGATCGGATGCCTCGCTCTGTCCTGGGCCTATCTGTCGGATCTGAGCGCGGCGCTCGGCCCCGACCACTCTTCCGCCGCCCTCATGATCGGTCTTGGCGCCGCCGCCCTGCTGCCGATCATCTTCTTCTTCGGCGTGGCCCATATGGCCTGGCGGGCCCAGGAATTGCGCCTCATCGCTCAGTCGATGGCCAATGTCGCCATGCGCCTGGCCGAACCCGAGGGCGTGGCGCGAGATTCTATCGTCACGGTCGGACAGGCGATACGACGCGAGGTCGCGGCCATGGGCGACGGCGTCGAGCGCGCGCTCGCGCGCGCCGGCGAGCTGGAAACGCTAGTGCAGAACGAGGTAGCGGCGCTCGAACGCGCCTACAGCGACAACGAGGTCCGCGTGCGCGGGCTGATCAAAGATCTCGCCAACCAGCGTGACACTCTCGTTGCCCAGGCCGAGCAGGTGCGCTCCGCCATCAGCAACGTCCACATCGACCTGACGCAGGACCTTTCCACGATCAGCGACCTCGTCGGGCAGCAGGTCAACGAAGCGGCGCAGAGCATCACCCAATCGCTGGCCGAGAAAGGTGAGCACATCACGCTGGCGCTCGGCCGGATCGGCGACAACATGGTCCAGCAGTTGAGCGACCGCGGCGGCGATCTGATCGAGCGGCTGGAGACCGCCAGCGAGGAGACCTCGCGCGCGATCGCGACGGCCAGCGAGCAGCTCACCAGAAGCCTCAACTTCAAGACCGACCACATCACCGAAGAATTCTCGGAGATCGCCGGCGGCCTCGAAGACATGATGATGGCGCGGCTCGATCGGGTCACCGAGGGTTTCTCCGAAAAATCGCTCGCGATCCTCGACTTGATGAGCGGGCGCTCGCAGGAACTGGCCGACACCTTCACCACGCGGGCGCAGGATCTGACCGAGACGATCATCGACACGTCGAGCCGCCTGGCGGAGACCATTGCGACGCGGGCGGACGAGGTCAACAGCACGCTCAAGGCTTCCGGCGACTCGCTCATCCTCGATCTCAACCTGCGCGGCGGCGACGTGGTGACGAAGCTCGAACAGACCGGCAACCGCATCACCGAAGAGATCGTTTCCCGCGGCGTCAAGGTGACCGACTCGTTCCGCGAGCGCGCCGACCATCTCGCCGAGGTCATCGCCGCCGGCGGCGACAACGTGAAGGAGCTACTGTCGGCGCGGCTTTCCGCCTTCGAGGACATGTTCAACCATTCCGGCGCGGAGCTCGGCGAGAAGATTTCGCGCGATGCCTCCACGCTCGGCAACCTCATCACCCGCCATCTCGCCGAATTCGACCGTACCGTGAAGACGTACGGCTCCGACCTCGTCGAGCGGCTCGGCGCGCGAACGCAGGAAATCACCGATTCACTGCACAGCTACGTCGACAGTTTCGACAGCCGCGTCACCGCGAAGGCGGGCGAGGTCACGACCGCGCTCGAACAGCGTCTCGGACGCTTCGAAGAGGCCATTGAGAGCCGCACCCAGACGCTCACCGAGGCCATGTCGAGCCGCGTCATGGACATCGCTAAGACGCTCACCGAGGGCGGCAAGGAGGTCGTCACCGCACTCGACAAGCGCATTACCGACGTCACCGCCGTCATCGATACGCGCGGCGCAAAACTCGCCGAGGCCGTCGGCGGGCGCATCGCCGATATCGACCATGCGCTCGGCACGCGCGCCGTCGAAGTCGCCAATACGCTCGACAGCCGCGTCACCCATCTGGAGGAATTGCTCGTCGGGCGGGCGGAGGCGGTCACCGAAAAGTTGGAAGAGCGCACCCGCGCCGCCGCCGACCTGCTCAACGCCCGCCTCGAGGAACTCTCCGCCTCGATGCGGACCAGTTCGGTCGATGCCGAGCAGGCGCTCGCCCAACTCACCGCCAAGACTACCGAGACGCTCAGCCGGAACATGACCGCGAGCCTGGCAGCGGCGGAGGCGCTGAGCCGCAGCGCCGCGGAGGCGACCGCTTCGCTCAATCAGAGCGCGGGCACGCTCAGTTCGACGATCGGCAAGAGCGCCGCGGCCGCCAACGAGATGATTGGTAAGACGACGGCGACCGCCGCCGATCTTGTCGCCAAGAGCGTCGTCGCTTCGCGCGAGGCGATCGCGCGCACGGCAAGCGAAGCCGAGCGTACGCTGTCGGCGCTCTCGACCGAGGTGTCGACCGCGCTCAAGCAGAACGTCGGCAATGTCGAGCGCACGCTGTTGGGTACCAGCGCCGAGATCGGCCGCAATCTCGTCAGCAGGGCAGACGAGATCAACGGCGCGGTGTTGCAGCGCATCGCGGAGATGACGCGCATCCTCGACGACAAGTCGGGCGGATTGGTTGCCGCGCTGTCCGGCAAGGGCTTGGAAATCGCCGGCGACGTCAGCCGGGTTACCGACCAAGCGGTCAAGGCGATCGAAGCGAAGAGCTTCGTCTTCACCCAGACCATGATGGACAACAGCCAGGAGATCGCGCGGCTCATCAACGAGGCGAGCCAGACCGCCACCGCCGCGGTGACGCGCACGCTCGGGCAATTCCAGGAGGGCGCTCGCAGCGTCACCGAGGTCGCGAAATCGACGATCACGCACACGCTCGAGGACTTGCACAGCGCCACCAAGGCCGCGATCGAGGAGTCGAAGCAGACGGCCTCGGCGACGGTAGCCGACATGTTGGAGACTCACGGCATGTTGCGCTCCGACACGACCGCACTGTTCGAGCGCCTGCGCGAGGCCAATATCCTGCTGCAGGAGGTGCTCAGCGGCGCGCATGAAAATATGAGCGCGATCGAGAACACGATGGCGACGCGCGTTTCCGAATTCGTTGCCGCCATGAGCGATCTGAGCAGCAAGACCGGCACCACCAACGCCAAGGTCGAGGAACACCTGGGCACATTCAACAACGTGACCACTAGGGCGCTGAACGATCTCGGCGAGCTTGCCGAGCAGTTCGACAGGCATGGGCGTTCGCTCGTGGAGGCGGTGGAGCTCTTGGACGTGAGCAACCGCCGGGCCGCGGAGAGCGTCGCGCAGCGGCAGACCAGCATTCAGACGCTACTTTCCACGCTGGACGCGCGCAGCAGCGACCTCGAGGAGCGGCTGCGGCGCTTTTCCGGTCTGCTCGAGGAATCGCTCGACTCGGCGACGACGCGGGCGCGAGAGATCGCCAGCATCATCGCCGAAACCAGCAACGACAGCGTGCGTACGATCGAGCAGCAGTTCGAACTGGTGCGCACCACCTCGGAGGAAGAGCGCAAGCGCACCGGCGAAACGCTGAATGCGGTCTACGACGAAGCGGCGGCCCAGGTGCACGCCATCTTCAGTCAATCCGCCGCCCGCTTCACAGAGCTCGTCGAGGGCATGAAGCAGATGGCCGCGGAAATGCAGCAGGAACTGGAGACGACCCGCGCCGAATTGCGCCGCGGCGTTCTCGAACTGCCGCAGGAGACGGCCGACACGGCGGCGCAAATGCGACGCGTCATCGTCGATCAGATCGAAGCCTTGGCCGAACTCAATCGGATCGTCGCCCGCCACGGGCGCAGCCTGGATACCGCCGAACCGGTGCGACGCGAGGCGGAGCCGGCCCTGGCCGCCGGCGGCGGACGCCCGCAGCCGGCGCGGCCGCCGCGCGGCGAACTCACAGGAGCGCCGCCGATGCGCCGCGACATCACTGGCGCGCCGTCGCGGCGGTCCGAGCCGCCACCCAACCCCCAACCGGGCGGCAAGGAAGGTGGCAATGGCCGCAACGGCGGCTGGCTCAGCGATCTCCTGACCCGCGCCTCACGCGAGGACAGCCCGCCGATCGCTCCGCCCGGTCCGCGCGATGCCGCCCGTGGCGAAAGCATCGAGTCGCTCGAGTCGCTGTCGATGGACATCGCGCGCATGATCGATCACGAGGCGGCCGCCGAACTTTGGGAGCGCTACAAACGCGGCGAACGCAACGGCTTGTTCGTTCGGCGTCTCTACACTGCCCAGGGGCAGAAGGCGTTCGAAGAGATCCGCCGCAAATATCGCAGCGATCCCGAATTCCGGCAGACGGTCGAACAATACATCCACGAGTTCGAGCGGCTCCTTGACGAGGTCTCGCGCGGCGACCGCGGCCCGGTCGTGGCGCGCAACTACCTCACCTCGGACACCGGCAACGTTTACACCATGCTGGCGCATGCCGCCGGACGGTTCGAGCAATAGTCTGATAGACCAGCGCTGATGCGGGCTTTGCGCGCGCGCACGCGTGGGGCGGCAGCGCGCGGCGCGTCATCCGGCGACCCCCGCTGATCGGTCGAAATCGTTCAATGGCGGTCTTGCCGGCCAAGCGATCGCGGCGCTACCGTTCGCGCCATGGAAGCCCAGGTTTCCTTGCCGACCGCCGCGGACGTCGATGAGGCTGCCCGTCGGCTCGCCGGCGTCGCCTTACACACGCCGCTTCTGACGTCGGCCGCGCTCGATGCCATGACCGGCGGCCGCGTTTTTCTCAAGGCGGAGACGTTGCAGCGCACGGGGTCGTTCAAGTTCCGCGGCGCCTACAACAAGCTCGCAGCGATCCCGCCCGAGCAGCGGACGGGCGGAGTCGTCGCCTTCTCCTCTGGCAACCATGCGCAGGGCGTGGCGGCGGCGGCACGGCTTCTCGGCATGCGCTGCGTAATCGTGATGCCCCATGACGCGCCACGGGCAAAACGCGAGCGCACCGCGGCGCTTGGCGCCGAGATCGTACTCTATGACCGCGACCGCGATGACCGCGAGGCGATCGCCCGCGATATTGCGGGGCGCCGCGGCGCCATTCTGGTTCCGCCTTACGACGACGCGCTGATCATCGCCGGCCAAGGCACGGCCGGCCGCGAGATCGTCGAGGATTTGCGCGCGCTCGGCCTGGTGCCCGACGTGGTGGTGGTTACCGCGTCCGGCGGCGGGCTGACGGCCGGCATCGCGCTCGCGGTCAGGTCGCGTGTACCATCGGCCGCGCTGTACACCGCCGAGCCGCAGGGTTTCGACGACCACGCGCGCTCGTTTCGCAGCGGCCGGCGCGAGCAGAATGCCGCGCTCTCCGGCACCATTTGCGACGCACTGATGGCGCGCATGCCGGGCAAGCTCACTTTCGCAATCAACCAAACGCTAGTCGGCGCCGGCGTCGTCGTGAGCGATGCGGAGGTTGCCGCCGCAGTCGCCTTCGCCTTTTCCGAATTGAAGCTCGTCGTCGAGCCAGGAGGGGCGGTCGCGCTCGCCGCACTGATGACCGGCAAAGTCGATGTCACCGGCAAGGTCGCAGTCGCCGTGCTTTCCGGCGGCAATATCGACCCGGAACTGTTCTTTCGGCTCGTCGCCTGACGGTCGCTCCGCCCGCCTTGGCCATTATTCGTTCGTCCCCTAAAGCGGGGATGCACAGATCACAACGCAGAACCGCAATTTCCCGGCCCGAATGCCTGCCAGCGCGGCAACGACCGGAACCAGCCTAGGCGCCGGCCCCCGGCATGAAGCAGCGAATTTGCGTCGCGCCGTTCGAATCCTGATAAGGCCACACTACGGCCGGACCGAATCGATTCGGCTCGGTCACCAACGCCACATCGGGTACGACGATCCATTCCCCATTGAGCCGGACGCGATAACGACCGTCCTGCGTGTCCCAATCGACGTCCTCGACTTTCACGCCGTCGGCGAACGAACAGCACAAGCCTTTGCCGCTGGCCAGCTGATCGAACCAGGGTTTAAGCGGAGAATTGGCGTAGCGGCCGTCGAGATCGCGGGCGCATGCGCTGTTTGCAACGAACACAGTCGAGCACAACACGACAACCGCCACTATAAGACCGGTGAGTTTGTGCATCGTGGCCTCCAGATAATCATATGGTGCGGACCGAAAACGAAGGCCCGGCAGACCTGGAGAAGACAAAGCACTCGCCTACACGCTGTCGTCGATCCGCATCCGCTTCTTTCAAGCAAACTCCATGCCGTTTGCCCGAATCGCTATGTGAGAGCAATTTTGGTTAACAAAAGATAAACGCGTGCTGGCCGCGACGAGCGCCGCCCAATCCAACTCGGTCCGGAATTGATGATAAGCGGAGGTGCGATGGTAGTGGCGCGCTGCTAGCTGAACAGCGCAATTCGCTCCTCGTCGCTGAGAGCGCGCAGTGCGGCGAGCGGATCGCTTGGCGTCGGGCGCGGAACCTCCCGCGCAACCGGTGCTTCTGCCACGCTTGGCGGCTGCAAAGATTGTTCTATAGGCAGAGCGGTCGGCATTGGCGGCGCCGAGAACGCCGCCTCTGGGGATTCGGCGGCATGGACCTGGTTCGCCCGCGGTTCGCCGCGGAAAGCGCCTGATACTGCGTGAACTTTGTCTTGCGGCGTCCGCGGCTCGAAGAGGTCGCCAGGATCTTCTTCAGGTCCGGCCGATAGGTCTTCCGGTGGTGATAGATGCCGCGGCTCGTCTTCAATCGGCGCTTCGACATCCTTCGCGGCGGACGCAAGTGCAATCTCATCCGGGGTATCATGCAGCCGTTCGACCTCGTGATCGCCCACGGTTTCATCAGCTGCGAGGCTGCCAGTCGCGGTGACTGCGTCCTCCGCGTGCGATCGTAGTGCCGGCTCCGCGGACTCGAGCATCCCTTGCGCAGGAATTGCCTCCGCAACCGATCGCTCTTCGACCGTCACCTCTTCGCGGAGCAACTCTTCGGCCAGCGATTCTTCGCCCGGCGGCGCGTCGCTTGGCGGTTCTTCGATTGGCGCCTCGTCGCCCCGCAGCAGTTGGCCCGCTTGCTCTTCGCTGAGCGCAGCTTCGTTCGATAATTCGTTGCCGGCGCGCACCTCTCCCGACAAAGTCTCAATCAAAAACTCTTCGCTTGAGAGCGCGATTTTCGTAGATTCGTCACGTCGGCCGGTATCTCCTGAATATTCGTAGCCCGCCAATTCGACGGCGCGTGCCGCGCTCTCGGCTTTCGACATCGCTTCGCATGTTTCTTCACCGAAGGCAGAGGCGTCGCCGATAATGGATGCATCGGTCGCTCGCGCCACGCGCGTCTCCGCGTCTTCCGCAGCGAGCACCTCCCACGAAACATTCGCCTCCTGCGCCGCCGCCTGCTCGGTCTCGATTGCCGGCGGCTCGATCTGTTCGGGCTCAGGCGGGACGCCTGCCGCCGCCTCGACGGGTGAGGTTTCAACAGATGAAGCCTCGGCCGACGCGCTCACGCTGACCGACAGTGGCGGCTCAGGCGCCACGGCACCCGTCCCCTCCCCGCCGGCCGCAGCCGAAACCGCACCGCCTTCATCGGTACGTTCCAAGGCTGCGAGCGCCCTCACCGCGTCGGCGAAATGTTTATCCCCCTGCGCTTGCGCCTCGGAGAAACCGGCAGCCGGCGATTTCCACGCATCGATCACGGCTTCGCTGCCCTCGTTCTCGGCCGCGGCCTTCGGCGGCGCGTCAGCGGGCGCGACGGCCGCATCGTCGACAGCCGGCTCTGGCGGCTCCCCGGCGCCCGCTGCCGCCGCCGCGATCATCGCATCGAGGCGGTCGTGAACGTCGCGCAGCAGCGCGAGCGCGTTCTGCGCACGTTCAGCCGCATCGTTACGCACGAAGGCCTCGCAAAGGTCGCGCAGCGCGGCCTCGAGCGCATCGCACAACGCCGCGTCGACCTCGCGCTCACGCAGCGCAAAGGCGATATCCTGAATGCGTTCGGTCGCGAGCAGACCGTTGGGCGTCGGCGTCCCGCTTGCCGCGATCTCGGTTTCGACCCGGCCGACCGCAGCGGCCAGATCCACGAGCTCGCGGGCGAATGCGGGAAAATCGTCGCGCACGGCCGTCTCGACACGGGCGATGGCGCCGAGGAGCCTTTGCGTATCGGTCTTTCCGCTGCGGCGTGCGTATTCAGCCACGAACCAGCGGCCGCGCTCGGTCGCCATGATCTCAGCGAAGAGGGCATCGTAATCCGCGTTCTCCGGCGATCCGGCCAAAATTTTCGTCAACGGCAGAGGGTCGTCGGACATCCTCGCACCAGCCCAGGCCGACTCACACAGCACAGCCGCCGCCGGTCCGCAACCGGACCACTATCCCGATATACCCGCCGGGACGCTCCGCTGGAATAGCGCGGAGGGTCTGGCTTATCCCCACAGTGCCGGCTCGGGCGGGTAGGCAAGACTTCCTTCGTAGCGCAGCCCATCCGGCCGATCCTTGACCAGCAACAGCGGTCCGTCCAGATCTACCACGCGCGCGCGCTGTGCCAGCAGCATCGCCGGCGCGACCGACAGCGAGGTCGCCACCATTGAACCGACCATGATGGCCAGACCGCGCTGTTCCGCCGCGGCGGCGAGCGCCAACGCCTCGGTGAGGCCGCCGGCCTTGTCGAGCTTGATATTGACGGCGTCGTATTTGCCGGCAAGGGCGTCGAGCGAGGCGCGGTCGCGCACGCTCTCATCGGCGCAGACGGGGATGACCCGCTTGATGTGCGTGAGCGCCTGGTCGCGCCGTTCGGGTAAGGGCTGTTCGATCAGCGTGACGCCGGCATCGGCACAGGCCGCGAGGTTCTGCTCGAGATCGTCCGGGCTCCACCCCTCATTGGCGTCAACGATGAGTTCCGCCCGCGGCGCAGCGCGACGCACCGCGGCGATGCGCCTTGTGTCGTCAGCCCCACCGCCGAGCTTCACCTTGAGCAAGGCTCGCCATGACGCCCGTTCCGCCGCTTCCGCCATCGCCGCGGGCGGGGCGAGCGAAATGGTGTAGGCGGTGGTCACGGGCATGGGCGCTTTAAGCCCGGCCAGTTCATGCACCCGGCGGCCCGCCTGCTTGGCGTTAACGTCCCAGTAAGCACAATCGAGTGCATTACGGGCGGCGCCGGCGGGCATAGTTTGCTGCAGGGCGGTGCGGTCGAGACCCTGCCGCAGCACCAGGCGCAGGGCTTCGATTTTTGCCACAATGCCGTCCGGAGTTTCACCGTAGCGTGCGTAGGGGACGCACTCGCCGCGGCCGCGGTGAGTGCCATCGGCGAGTTCAGCGACCACCACGACGGCTTCGGTCTTGCTGCCGCGGCTGATGGTGAAGGCGCCCGCCAACGGCCAGCGCTCGATGCGGACGGAGAGCTCCATGCGAGGGGCAATATGAACGGGGTCTTCCGGCAGGCTCAAGGGCCGCACCGCGCCGCTCGACCTTCCCGGAGCGCAAATCCTTGAGCGCCGCCGCACTGACCGGCACGGTCGAGGGCGAACGCGTGGCGTTGGCGGCGACCGGCGCCTGGACCGCCGAGAGCGCCGCCGCGATCGAGCAGCTCATCGACGAGACTGCGCGCCGCTACCAGCACGCGCGCACGGTCGACATCGACCTCGAGAGACTCGAGCGGCTGGATACATTTGGCGCTTGGCTCATCGAGCGGCTCACGCGCGCCTTCACGGCGCACGGATCGACCGCGCGCATCGTCGGCCTTGCCGACGCCGATCGCGACCTCATTGAGGAGGTGCGGCTGGTCAATCGCACGCCGGCGAACCGCGGCGTCGCCGAACACCGCGTTCTCGTTGCGCTTGACGCGATCGGCCAGGCGGTGGCCGAGATCGGCTGGTCGCTCGTCCTGCTCGCCCATCTGTTCGGCGCGTTGTGCAGGGTGGTGCTCGGCACGATCGCGCACCCGGCGCGGCTGCGTTTCGCCTCGACCATTCATCACCTGGAACGCGTCGGCTGGCGCGCGGTGCCGATCATCCTTTTGAGCACGTTCCTGATCGGCGCCATCATCGCCCAGCAGGGCATTTTTCATTTCCGCACCTTTGGCGCCGAAGTCTATGTCGTCGACATGGTCGGCATCCTGGTGCTGCGCGAAGTCGGCGTGCTGATCGTCTGCGTGATGGTGGCGGGCCGTTCCGGCAGCGCCTACACGGCCGAACTCGGCGCCATGAAGATGCGCGAGGAGATCGACGCGCTGCGCACCATGGGCCTGGATCCGGTAGAGGTGCTGGTGCTGCCGCGCATCGTCGCGCTGGTGATTGCCGTGCCGCTGCTCACCTTCCTCGGCTCCATGGCGGCGCTCTACGGCGCCGGCCTGGTGTGCTGGCTCTATGGCGGCATGACGCCCGATATCTTTCTGACGCGGCTGCGCGAGGCGATCTGGATGCCGACCTTCGCGGTCGGCATGATCAAGGCGCCCTTCATGGCGCTCACCATCGGGCTCGTCGCCTGCGTCGAAGGGTTCGAGGTCGACGGCAGCGCCGCCTCGCTCGGGCTCAAGACCACCGCTTCCGTGGTCAAGTCGATCTTTCTCGTCATCGTGCTCGACGGATTCTTCGCCATGTTCTTTGCCGCGATCGGGATGTGAGCGATGACCAATAATGAGCCGGTGATCAGCGTGCGCGATCTCGTCGTCGGCTTCGGCGCGGCAACGGTGCTCGACCACGTGACGCTCGACGTGTTTCGCGGCGAGATCCTCGGCTTCGTCGGCGGCTCCGGGGCGGGAAAATCGGTGCTGCTGCGCACGATCATCGGCCTCTTGCCTAAGCGCCAAGGCACCATCGAAGTTTTCGGCACCGATCTCTCCGCCCTCGAGGGCCGCGCGCGCCGCGCCGTCGAGCGGCGCTGGGGCGTACTGTTTCAGCAGGGTGCGCTGTTCTCCTCGCTCACCGTGCGTCAGAACATCCAGTTTCCGATCCGCGAACATCTCGACCTGTCGCCGCGCCTGGCCGATGAGATCGCGCTGGCCAAACTGGAAATGGTCGGCCTTGATCCCGGGGTGCGCGAAAAATTTCCCGCCGAACTCTCCGGCGGCATGGTCAAGCGCGTGGCGCTTGCGCGCGCGCTCGCGCTCGATCCCGACATCGTCTTCCTCGACGAGCCAACCTCCGGCCTCGATCCGATCGGCGCCGGCGAATTCGACGAATTGATCCGCACCTTGCAGCACACGCTCGGGCTGAGCGTGTTCATGGTCACGCACGATCTCGACAGCCTGCACGCGGTCTGCGATCGCATCGCCGTACTGGTCGGGGGCCGCGTAATCGCGGCGGGCCCGATCGAGGCCATGCTCGAATCCGAGCACCCATGGCTCAAATCCTATTTCCAGGGTAAACGAGGGCGGCAGATCTACCATTAGGACCGCGCCACCGACGCCGCGCGCCGCAGCGCGCAGAGAGGCTCATCATGGAGACCAAGGCCAACTACATCGTGACCGGCGCGTTCACGCTTGCCGTCATCGTCGGCGTGTTCGGCTTCATTTTTTGGTTCCAGAATGGCGGCGGCGTTGGCGAGCGCACGCCCTACCGCGTCGTCTTCGCCGGCTCGGTGTCGGGCCTGCGCACCGGCGCGGCGGTCCTGTTCAACGGCATCCGGGTCGGCGAGGTCGCCGCCCTCACGCTCGATGCGCGCGATCCGCGCAAGGTCGTGGCGCTGATCTCGCTCGAGCGCGGCGTTCCGGTACGTGCCGACACCAAAGTGGGGCTCGCCTTCCAGGGGCTGACCGGCCTTGCCGAGGTGTCGCTGACCGGCGGATCGGCGGACGCCGCGCTTATCGTCGCCGACGGCGGCGGGCCGCCGACGCTCTATGCCGAGCCGAGCGCCGGCGCCGACGTGACGCAGTCGGCGCGCGACGTGCTCTCGCGCATTGACGGCCTCGTCGCCGAGAACGAGACGGCGCTGCGCACCTCGCTGCGCAATATCGAGACGGTGACGACGACGCTGGCGCAGAATTCGCAACGCCTCGACAAGGTCATGGCCGGGATGGAAAACCTCGCCGGCAGCGGCGACAACCGCGGCGAGATCGCCCAGGCTGCCGAGGCGATCCGCAGGCTCGCCGAAAATCTCGACAAGCGCACGGCGGAGATATCGACCGGGCTCGCGCGCTTCTCCAATTCCGGCCTCAAGGAATTCGAGGCCTTCGCCGTCGATGGCCGCCGCACGCTCGCCGAGCTGCAGAAGGTGATCAAGAACATCGACCAGCATCCGACGCGGCTGATCTTCGGGCAGTGAGGGGACCCGCTTCGGCCGACGATGATTGCCAGAAACGAAATGTAGAAAGCCGACAGCCGCGGCTCACGCCGCGATTTCGGTCTCGCCGTCAATCCGAACTTCCGGTGCGGCGAAAAGCGGTCGCGACGCGGCGTCCCCTTCAAACCAGGTGATGATCTCGAATCGCCCGTCCACGTGCTCCGCCACGGCCGTGCAGCTCTCAACCCAGTCGCCGCAATTGATGTAGCGGATGCCGAACGCTTCGTGGATCACGGCGTGGTGGATATGGCCGCAGATGACGCCGTCGACGCGGCGGCGCAGTGCTTCGGAGGCAAGCGTCTGCTCGAAGGCGCCGATGTAGTTCACGGCGTTCTTGACCTTGTGCTTCGCCCATTGCGAAAGCGACCAGTAGGAAAAACCGAGCCGGCGCCGCAGCGCGTTGAAATAGCGGTTGACCAGGATGGCGAAATCGTACGCCTTGTCGCCGGCAAGCGCCAGCCAGCGCGCGTGCTTGACGACAAGGTCGAATACGTCGCCGTGCACGACCAGATAACGGCGGCCGTCGACGCCCTCGTGGATCGCCGTCTCCTTGACCTCGATGCCACCGAAATGGGTACCGTAATAATCGCGCAGGAACTCGTCGTGATTACCCGGCAGATAGATCAGACGCGCGCCCTTGCGCGCCTTACGCAGGAGTTTTTGCACGACGTCATTGTGCGGCTGCGGCCAATACCAGCCCGAGCGCAATTGCCAGCCATCGACGATGTCGCCGACCAGATAGATCGTTTCCGCATCGTGATAGCGCAGGAAGTCGAGCAGGCTCTTGGCCTGGCATCCGCGCGCGCCGAGGTGAACGTCGGAAATGAACAGAGTACGGAACACGCGTGTGCCGTGCTCAACAGTCACGATATTTGATCTCGCCCATTCCGCATGACCGACATATAAATGCATTCCATTGCAGGACGATGACAGCACATCTTGATTCGTCGCCTTATTAGTTAATAGACGAGTCACAGTGCTGTCACAGCACCGAGCTAAACGTCCCGGCAATGACCGCGCCGATTCTCGCCGCAGCGACCTTCTGCATCACCATCACCGCCATTCATCTCGCGAGCATCGTGATCGCGATTGTCCGCTTTCGGCGCAGCGCGCCACGCGAGCCGCGGTCCGAGCAAGATTTTCCTCCGGTCAGCCTGGTGCGCCCACTATGCGGAATAGACAACTACGCCGCCGATACGCTCTCTTCGACGTTCGCGCTCGATTATCCGCGTTGCGAAATCCTATTCTGCGTCGCCTCAGCAAAAGACCCCGTCGTGCCGCTGATCGAGGCCTTGATGGCCGAACACGCCGAGGCCAGCGCCAGGCTGCTGGTCGGCGACGAGCGCGTGAGCTTGAATCCGAAGCTCAATAATGTGGTCAAGGGCTGGCGCGCGGCCAGCCACGATTGGATCATCATCGCCGACTCGAACGTGCTGATGCCGCACGACTACATCGAACTTCTGTTCGCCAGCTGGCGGGCGGATACTGGGCTTGTCGCCTCGCCGCCGATCGGCTGCCGGCCGCAGAACATTTGGGCCGAGCTCGAATGTGCGTTCCTCAACACCTATCAGGCGCGCTGGCAGTATCTGGCCGACACCTTGGGCTTCGGCTTCGCCCAAGGAAAGACTATGTTGTGGCGGCGCGCCGACCTCGAAGGCGCCGGCGGCATCGCCGCGCTCGCCAGGGAGCTTGCCGAGGACGCCGCCGCGACCAAGGTCGTACGCGGCGCCGGCCTCAAGGTGCGGCTCGTCGACCGGCCGCTGGCGCAGCCGCTCGGCCATCGCAGCGCCGCCGAGGTATGGAATCGGCAGCTCCGCTGGGCACGGCTGCGGCGCGCAAGCTTTCCGGCCTTTTTCCTTCCCGAGGTGATTTCCGGCAGCGTGCTGCCGATGATCGCGCTCATCTGCGTCGCCCCCGCCTTCGGCCTGCCGCCGGCGCTGTGCGTGGGATCGCTCGCCGCGCTCTGGTATGGCGGGGAAATGCTGCTTGCCGCCGCGGCCGGCTGGCATGTCTCGCCGCTACACCCACTCTACGGATTTGCCCGCGACCTGCTGCTGCCGGTGCTGTTCGTTAAAGCGCTCCGCGGCGACGACTTCGTCTGGCGCGGCAACGAAATGCAGGTCGAGCGGATGCGGCCACGGCGCATGATGGCGCAAGTTCGGCCGCGGCTGCAGGAGGTGGCCGCAGGCAGCCGGCGGCGGCTGCGCTCGTTGCGCGCCCGGGTGTCGTGATCGGGCGCGCGACGCGACAATACCACCGAAATTTCAGTTCAGGAATCGCGCAATTATTTCCGCGGAGTCGCCGGCACTGGTGACGAGAAACAGATGCCCGTCGTCGATGGTCACCAGGCGCGCATCGGGAATGAGGCTTGCCAGGATGCGCCCATTGGCGACGGGTACGATCGGATCGTCGGTCCCCGCCATGACCAGCGTCGGCTGCCCGAGGAAGCGAAGCCACGGTAGGCTGCTCCAGCCGAGCCCGGCGATCAGTTGCAAGTAATAGCCGTAGTCGCTCGACCAGCGAACATGACGAAGATGCTTGTGCACAAGCTCGGGCGAACCGCGTAGGGCGCCGCCATAGAGGTCCCCGGCAATTCGCTTCATGTAGTCGGGGTCCTTGTAGCGTCGCGGCGTCGCCATCTTGAGCAGGACGGTCAGCTTTCCGGGCACCATCAGCGAACCGGGCGAGGTAGCCGCGAGCACGAGCCGCCGGCAGCGCCGCGCATGCTGAAAGGCAAATTGCTGTGCGAGCGCCCCACCCCAGGACACGCCGAGCACGTCCACCTGCTCGTGCCCGAGTTGATCGAGCAACCGCGCAGTGAGCCGCGCCAGCATCCACGGACGATAGGGAAGCCGGGGCGCCGGCGAGCCGCCGACGCCGGGTACGTCGAAGACGATCGCCTCGGGGCCGTCGAGCGCGTCGAGAAAGGGCTCGACCAGCTCGATATTGGCGCCGATCCCGTTGAACAAAAGCAGCGGCGGGCGCGCTTTCTCGCCGCGCCGGACACCGACGCGCAGAGCCTGTCCGTCGACGTCGCGCAGGCTGATTTGCACCTATTTCTCCATGACGTACCGGCCGGGCGCGTCGCCAAGCGGCGGATTCGTCGCGCTGCCCAGCGCCGCAGGCGCCGGCTTTTTCTCGCCCGAGCGCGCGCTGATCCACACCAGCCAGTGCGGCCACCAGCTGCCATCGTGCTTCGCCGACCGTTCACGCCACGCCTCGGCGCTCGCCTCGCGCGCCGCGTCGGCCCAGAAAAACGCCTTGGGGTTGCCGGGTGGATTGAGCAGGCTCTGGATGTGGCCGCTGTTGGCGAGCACGAAGGTACTTCGCTCTCCGTAAATCTTCGCGGTGTTATAGCATCCCTGCCATGGCGTGATGTGATCGGTCACGCCGGCGACGACGTAGCTTTCCATCTTCACCCGGCTCATGTCGAGCGGCACCCCACGCACCTTGAGCCGCCCGGCATTGACGTAGGGATTGGTGTCGATGAGGTCGAGGAGGTCGGCATGCAGCCGGGCGGGAAGGCGCGTGGTGTCGTTGTTCCAATAGAGAATGTCGAAGGCCGGCGGCACATTGCCAAGCAGGTAGTTATTCACCCAATAGTTCCAGATCAGGTCGTTGGGACGCATCCAAGCGAACATGCGCGCGAGTTCACGGCCCTCGAGCACGCCCGCGAGCTGCGAGGCGGTCTTCGCCGCGATGATCGATTCCGGGGTGACGAAAATTCCCGCCGTGGTGTTCTCGGCCACCGCCATGTCGAGCACACAGACCGCTACTGTGGCGCTGTGGACCTTGTGCTCGCCGCGCGCTGCAAGATTGCCGAGGAAGGCCGACATCGTGATGCCGCCGGAACAGGAGCCCCAGATATTGACGTCCTCGCTGCCGGTAATGTCGCGCATCGCGTCCACGGCCTCTTCCAGCGCGCCGACATAGATATCGAGCCCGAAATGGCTCTGCGCGGCGGTGGGATTTTTCCAGCTGATGGCGAAGGGCTGCAGGCCGCCCTTGAGGGCGAACTGGATGATGCTCTTTTCCGGCACCAAGTCGAAGACGTAGAACTTGTTGATCTGCGGCGGAGCAATAAGCAGCGGCCGCGCGTGCACCTCCTTGTCGACGGGCCGATACTGAATCAGCTCCATCACCGGGCTGCGATAGACGACCGCTCCCGGCGTCATCGCCAGGTTTTTGCCCACCGCAAAGTTCCGCGCGTCGACCTGCGCCGGCAGGCCGCCATTATATGCCAGGTCGCCGACAAGATTTTCCAGGCCGTGGACGAGGCTCGCGCCGCCGGTGTCGACGAGCTTCTTCAACGCCGCCGGATTACCCGCAAGCCAATTGGTCGGCGCCATCGCGTCTACCAGGAGAGAAATGACGAAGCGCGCGCGCTCGGCATCGCGCTTTTCCATCTTCACTTCGTCCACGAAGCGATTGAGCGCGCCGCCCCAGGCCAGGTAGCACTGCGCCAGCGCGCGGTAGGCAAGACTCCCGCTCCACGCCGGATCGGCAAAACGCTTGTCCTTGGCGTCGGGCGCAAGCTCGGAGCCGCCGACCGCGATGCGGCCAAGCTCGCCGAGGAAGGACAGATACTGCCGCGCCGCAACGCCCGGATTGCGCACCATCGTGCCGAGCAGCGTGCGTGCCGCATTGAAAATATCCTGGTCGCGCACGCCGACGAGGGGATTGGCCGCCAGCGTATGTTCCGTCGCCTGCTCGCGGATGGCATTGTCCGCAGTCCCGGCTGGGCCATTCTCATTCGCCATGGTTACTCCTCCCCAACACGGTGCCGTGCCGGTCGCGCGTAGCGACCATTCCAGCCATCATGACGCGGCGTCGCCCCGGCCGATCAGCATGCACAACACCTCGGCGATGAGCGCGGGCTTTGCCTCGCCTTCGATTTCCAGCGTGCATTGCAGCTTGAGGAGCGTGCGTCCGCCATTTTGCCGCTCGGTCGAGATCAGGGTCGCGCGCGTGCGCACGCGCGCCCCTGCGCGGACGGGCGCGATGAAGCGCACCTTGTCCAAGCCGTAGTTCAATCCGGTCGCGGCATCGGGCGGGATCACGCCCAGTTCCATCACCATGGCGGCGACCAGCGACAGGCTGAGATAGCCGTGGGCGATCGGCCCGCCGAACGGACTCTCGCGCCTTGCCCGATCGACATCGACGTGGATCCACTGGTGATCGCCGGTGCACACCGCAAACTGGTTGATGCGCGCTTGGTCCACCGTCACCCAGTCGGAAGTCCCAAGTTCGCGGCCGACGAACTCTGGGACAGTCGTCATGTTGTACGCTGGCATTGCCGTCTTGACCGTGCTTGTCATGGGATCCGCCTATTGCAGCGCGCGCAAATCCTTGCGCAGGATCTTGCCGACATTCGACTTCGGCAGCACGTCGAGGAAACGCACCTCCTTCGGCACCTTGTATGCGGTGAGCTGCCGCCGGCAGTGCGCGATCACGTCTGCTTCGCTCAGGGTTGCGCCCGCGGCCCTGGCCACGAACAACCTGACCGCCTCGCCGGTCTTCTCGTCCGGCCTGCCGACGCAGGCGCATTCGGCGACGCCGGCGCAGGCCGCGGCGACCGACTCGACCTCGTTCGGATAGACGTTGAAGCCCGAGACGATGATCATGTCCTTCTTGCGGTCGACGATGCGCAGAAACCCCCGCTCGTCGAACACGCCGATGTCACCGGTGCGGAAATATCCGTCGGCGGTGAAGGCGGCGGCATTGGCGTCCGGCTTCTGCCAGTAACCCTTCATCACCTGCGGGCCCTTGGCGCAGACCTCGCCGGGCTCGCCCAACGCCACCTCATTGTCCGCGTCGTCGAGAAGCCTGATGTCGGTCGAGGGCAAGGGCAGCCCGACCGTCGCCGAGAAGCCGTTCATCGTCATCGGGTTGACGGTGAGGATCGGCGACGTTTCCGAGAGGCCGTAGCCCTCAAGGATGTCCTTTCCGGTCAGCGCCTTCCAGTTCGCGGAGGTCGTCCGCAGCACGGCGGCGCCACCGCCGACCGCCACGCGCAGCGCCGAGAAGTCCACTTCCCCGATCTTCGGGTGCATCAACAGTCCACTGAAGAGCGTGTTCACTCCAGTGAAGACGGTGCAATGCGCGTTGCGCAGAATTTCGATGAAGCCATCCGTGTCGCGCGGATTCGGGACCAGCCAGTTCTCGGCGCCGATCGAGTAGTAGGTGATGAAATTCACCATCAGCGCGAAGATGTGATAGAGCGGCAGCGCGGTGACCACGACCTCCTGCCCGGGGCGCAAGGCGTCCGGCATGAAGGCCTTGAACTGCTCGGTATTGGCCACAAGGTTGCGGTGCGACAGCGCCGCGCCCTTCGACAACCCGGTGGTGCCGCCGGTGTATTGCAGGAACAAGAGATCGTCACCGCTCAGTGCGACGGGCGCGAAGGTGAGATCTGCGCCTTGGGCGAGCATCTCGGCGAATGCGATGACGTTATCGAGCCGCGCGTCCACCGGCGGAGATGGCAGCACCGCGCCGATGCCGTCGCCTAGACCAACGCTGATGACGTGCTTGACCGCGGTCTTGCCGATGATCTCGGCAAGCGTCGCGGACACGCCGTTGAAGATGACGATGATCTTGACCCCGGCGTCATTAAGCTGGTGCTCAAGCTCGCGCGGCGTATAGAGCGGATTGACGTTCACCTGGACGGCGCCAGCGCGCACGATTCCCAGCATGGCAAGCGGGAAGGCGGGCAGGTTGGGCAGCATCACGGCGATACGGTCGCCCTTCTTGACGCCGAGCTTGGTCTGCAGATAGGCCGCGAAATCGCGGGAGAGCCGGTCGGTGTCGGCATAGCTGAGCGTGCGGCCGAAGCAGCGAAACGCCGCCTTGTCCGCGTAGCGCCGCATGGCGCCCTCGAGCATCTCCGCCACCGAACCATGAACGTCCGGATTGATCTCGGCCGGGATGCGCCCGCCATAGGCGGCGAGCCAGTGTTTGCTCGACAAGGTCTCCTCCTCTGCTGCGCCGGTGGTTGATCGCGTGCCGCTCAAGTGGTGGGGCCCGCGGTTCCATGGCATTCTCAGGTGGAAAATCTAGCGGTTGGGCCGCGGCATGTCAGTGACCGAAGCGGCCAATTTATTGGCCGGACAAGGCCAAGCCGTAGGGAGGGCCGAAGGATGGCCAAGCGGACGACGTCCGCCGTCTGGGTGAAGGGCATCGCCGACATGCTCGCCGCCGAGGGGCTCGACGTGAGCGCTTTGTTGGCCGGGGCGGGGATCGACCCCGCGGCGCTGGAGGCACCGGGAACGCGCCTGCAGACCGAAAAGATCAGCCGCCTGTGGGAACTCGCAGTGGAGCGATCGCGCAATCCGGCGATCGGCCTTGCGCAGCATCAGGTGCCGCGGCCGGCGAGCTTCGACGTTGTCGGCTACGCCATGATGTCATGCGCCGATCTACGCGGCGCTTTCGAGCGCCTGATCCGCTACATGCTCATTCTCAGCGACGCGCTGACGCTGACGATGCACGAAGAGCGCAGCGGATACCGGATGACCTTCATGCTCTTCGGCGGCGATCGGCCGGTTCCACGGCAGCGCGTCGAGTTCATTTTCGCGACCGTGATCCGTTTCTGCTGCTGGATCAGCGGCCGCGATATCTACCCGCAGGCGGTCGAGTTGGTGTATCCCTCGCCCGCAGATGCCGCGCCCTATCGTGCGGTCTTTCGCTGTCCGGTATCGTTCTATGCGCCGCGCGACAGCATGCTGTTTGCCCGTGCCGACGCGACGGCGCCGCTGCCGACGTTCAACCCGCAGCTGGCGGAGCTGCATGAGCGTTTCGCCGGCGAGTATTTGCGGCATTTCGATCATGCTCAGACCAGCTATCGGGCGCGGGAAGTAATCATCCGCCGTCTCCCCGACGGCGAGCCGCGGCGCGATGCGGTCGCCGGCGAACTGTGCATGAGCGAGCGAACGCTGCAGCGGCGTTTGGAAGACGAAGCGACATCCTTCCTCCAGTTGCTGGATGACACGCGCCGCGAACTGGCGGAGCAGTATCTCAGTCGCCTCCACCTGTCGTTTGCCCAGGCCGCCTATCTGCTCGGCTTCGCCGATCAAAGCAGCTTCTTCCGCGCCTGCAGGCGCTGGTTCAAGCTCTCGCCCCGGCAGTACCGCAGCCAATTGCTCCACCTGCCAATGCCGCGCGGCGCCTAGCGAATATCGCCTGCTCGCGAGCCGCATTCATGCAACACACCTAGCGGGATCTGGCTGTTTCCCCTGCAGCCCGATCGGCGATTGCCTCCAAAGCGGCGCGCGCGGCGGGAAAATCCGCCGCGATCCAGGCGGCTTCGGCGGCGCGCAACGCAGCGCCGAGAGCAGGCCCCGCCGGCACGCCGCGGCGGGTGAAGTCGGCCGCCTTGAGCGGAAAGACGGGCGCCGTCCAACGCTGCGGCAGGCGCGCAAGATCGCGCCAGGCAACATCGGCGGCGCCGGCTTGCGAGCGCGCCCAGGCGAGCAGCACGCGATCGATGAAGGCTTGCGGCCCGAGCCGATAGAGCAGCGCATGCGCCGCCTGCGCATCGGCGGGTGCAACGCGCCACCAGCATTCGAGCGTTGAGAGCCGCTCGAACTCGGCGTTGGAGAGACGCAGCCGCTGCATGAGCCTCTCCGCATCCTCCCTGACCATCACGGCGAGCGCGCCGAGGCGGCGCACCGCGTCGGGTTCCGCGCCGAGCGCCGCTTCGACCTTCGCCATGTTCTCGAAGCTCGCGATGAAGGCGACCCCGCCGAGCACCATGCCGATCAGTCCGCACTCCGCCATGACCGCGAGCGTCGGCGTCGCGCGCGGGGCGACGAACAGCTTCAAAAGTTCCAGGCGCACGCGCTCGCGCGACAGCGTCTCGAGGCCCGCGCGTGCCATGATGCAGGCGTGCAATCCAGCCGCGTCCGATGCCCCGGCGCCGAAATGCGCATGGAAACGGAAAAAGCGCAGGATGCGCAGATAGTCTTCTTCGATCCGCTTGGCCGGATCGCCGATAAACCGCACGCGGCGGGCGGCGATGTCGGCAAGACCGCCGACGTAATCGTAAACTGTGCCGCCGGCCGAAACGGAGAGCGCGTTGATGGTGAAATCGCGCCGCTCGGCATCCGCCCGCCAGTCGCGGCCGAACGCGACGCGCGCCTTACGGCCGAACGTCTCCACGTCCTGGCGCAGTGTGGTCACCTCCACCGGCTGATGATCGATGATGACGGTGACGGTGCCGTGCTCAATGCCGGTCGGGACCGCCTTGCCGCCGGCCGCCTCGACGCGGCGCACGACTTCCTGAGGCACCGCCGTCGTCGCCACGTCGATCTCGGCGACGGGCAGGCGCAGCAGCGCATTGCGCACGGCGCCGCCGACCACGCGCGCTTCCTCGCCGTCGCGGTCGAGCAACGCCATGAGACGCGCGACCGCACCGTCTTTCAGCCAGGCGGCATCGACAAGCCCTGCCGGTTGGGTCACCGCGTCGCTCCCGGCACGAACTTGCCGCCCTCGATATGCGCCGGGACGTAGGTCGAACCCGGAGGCGCGCCGGAAAACTGCGCGAGCACGAGGAAGCTCGCGACCATCAGCACGAGAGAAGCGATGACGAGGCCGGCAAGGCGCGGCAGCGTCCATGCCTTCGGCTGCAGCACGCCGGCGCGCGTTGCCCAGAGAAACGCTGCGTAGAGTGCGAACGGGGTGAGGAACAGCCCGATCTCGGTCGCGAGAGGCCGTATCATGCGCCGTAGACCCGCTCGTAGAGGTTTCTCAAAATACCCGCGGTGGCGCCCCAAATGTAGCGATTCTCGTATGGCATCGCGTAAAATTCGCGCGTGACCCCTTTCCACTCGCGGCTCTTGCGCTGGTGATTGGCCGGCGTCATCAGGAAGGTCAGCGGCACTTCGAAGGCCTCGGTGACCTCGCGCGGATTGAGCGTCAGGGCAAAGTCCGGCGCGACGCGCGCGACCGTCGGCAAGATGCGGAAACCGGTAAAGGTGAGATAGAGGTCGAGATAGCCGAGCGGTTCGACGAGCGCTGGCGCAAGCCCGATCTCCTCCTTGGCTTCACGCAGCGCCGCGGCGACCGGATTTTCGTCGTCGGGATCGATCTTGCCGCCGGGAAAAGCGACCTGTCCGGCATGGGTTGCGAGTTCCTGCGTGCGGATCGTGAGCAGCACCGTCGGTTCGCCGCGATCGATGATCGGAACCAGCACCGCGGCGGGTTTCGTGGCGCTCACCCCGGCGCGCTCCCACAGCGCAGGGTTGAGATCGAGATCGCCGCGCGCGCCCTGCGCCTTGGGGTCGGTCAGCGCCGGCGGTACTTCGAGCCTGAGCCGCGCCCGCGCGCGATAAAAAAAACTCTGCGGCGCCGCCGGCGCCGAGGAAGCGCCCTGCACGGTCACGCAAAGTCCCTCGCCTGCTCGGCCGGCGCCATGGGAAAGAATACGCCGTTCGACGTCACTCCGAACATCATCTTTCCCGCGGCCTCGCGCTCCTCGCCCAGTGCGACAAGATCAAAGAACAGGGCACGCGTCACCTTCGCCCATAAGTTGCGGCGGACGTGAAGGTAAGGCTTGAGGCCGCCGGTGCCGGTCTCCGGCTCGAAGCGCAACGCATGTTCCGGTCCGCATTCGACCCAGTCGTCGACATTGGTGCGGAAGTCGAGCACGCGTCCGGCGGCTGACCGCTCGACGCTGAGCTCCACGGCGAGAAACGGCGCGTCATCGACGCGGATGCCGCACTTCTCCACCGGCGTGACCAGGAAATATTTGTCGCCCTCGCGCTTGAGTACCGATGCGAACAGCTTGACCAGCGCCGGCCGGCCGATCGGCGTCTTCATATAGAACCACGTCCCGTCCGCCGCGATGCGGATGTCGAGATCGCCGCAGAACGGCGGATTCCAGCGCTCGACCGGCGGCGGCCCCTTGGCGGCCGTGCGACGAAGCTCCCCGGTGATCGCCTCAAGACCGCCTTGCCCTTCCTTCGCCATGGTTCGCCTTAAACGTGAGATTGGACCTTAAGTCTGGGGGCGACGTACTCGCGGGATCGTGATTGCCGCGCTGCAATCATGCCGCCCCGAACTCAAGTTCCGTTTCCCCTGGATGAGAGAATCGGCGCAGAATTTGTTCGATGCAGTCTGGCGCATATATTGCATTGCCCAATAGCGGTGCAATGTCGGCCGCCTTAGATTCGTGGCGATGATGCGATCCGATCCGCTGGTCTGATCGATACCGGATGCGGCTCGAGAGAAATGCGGCTCAAGACAAGGAGTTGACCATGCCCGCCGCCGGCGGAGATGGGCTGGAAAAGCTTGACGACATGATCGTCCGCACGGCCGAGTCGACCGCGCAGCAGGTCCGCGCCGCCAAGGCGGCGATCGGAACGGTCATATTCGGCCAGGACCGCGTTATCGAACAGGCGCTCATCACCATCCTGTCCGGCGGCCATGCGCTGCTTCTCGGCGTGCCGGGTCTCGCCAAGACCAAGCTCGTAGAAACCATGGGCACCGTGCTCGGACTCGACGCCAGACGCATCCAGTTTACGCCCGACCTCATGCCGTCGGACATTCTCGGCACCGAGGTGTTGGAGGAAAGCCCCACCGGCAAACGCAGCTTTCGCTTTCTCTCCGGCCCGGTCTTCGCTCAATTGCTGATGGCCGACGAGATCAACCGCGCCAGCCCGCGTACGCAATCGGCGCTTTTGCAGGCGATGCAGGAGCGGCACGTCACCGTCGCCGGCACGCGCCACGACCTGCCCAAGCCGTTCCACGTCCTCGCCACCCAGAACCCGATCGAACAGGAAGGCACCTACCCGCTGCCCGAAGCGCAGCTCGACCGCTTCCTGATGGAGATCGATGTCGGTTATCCCGACCGCGACGCCGAGCGAAAAATTCTGTTCGACACGACGGGCGCGGAGGAGACGCGAGCCAAGCCGGCGATGAGCGCCGAGGATCTGATAGGCGCGCAGCGGTTGGTGCGCAGACTCCCGGTCGGCGAATCCGTCGTCGACGCGATCCTCGCTTTGGTGCGCTCGGCGCGGCCGGGCACGGAAGGCGGCGAAGCCACCAAGCTGATCGCTTGGGGGCCGAGCCCGCGCGCCAGCCAGGCGCTCATGCTTGCGGTGCGTGCGCGGGCGCTGCTCGACGAGCGCCTCGCGCCGTCGATCGACGACGTGCTCGAACTCGCCGAGCCGGTGCTCAAGCACCGCATGGCGCTCACCTTCACCGCGCGCGCGGAGGGCGAGACCATCGAGGCGGTGGTCGCGCGCCTGAAGGCGCGGATCGGATAGGCGGATGGCGGTCGAGGCAAGGCGCACATCCCATCATCATGATCGTCCGGCGGTTCAACGCGCGGTCGGGGAAAGCCGCACCCTTGCCGCCACCTTGCCGCGATTGATCCTGGAAGCGCGGCGCGTCGCCGCGACCGTGATCCACGGCCTTCACGGCCGCCGACGCGCCGGACCTGGCGAGAATTTCTGGCAATACCGCCGCTTCGTCTCCGGCGAGCCGGCCTCGCGCGTCGATTGGCGGCGCTCGGCCCGCGACGATCATCTCTATGTCCGCGAGCAGGAATGGGAAGCCGCGCACACGGTGTGGATCTGGCCCGACCGTTCGCCGTCCATGGCGTTTGCCTCCCCGCTGGTGCGCGACAGCAAGCTCTATCGCACGCTGGTCGTGGCGCTGGCGCTCGCCGAAGTTCTGGTCGAGGGCGGCGAGCGCATCGGCATCCCCGGCCTGATGCGTCCGACCGGCAGCCGCAATGTCATCGAGCGCATGGCCCAGGCGATCCTGCACGATTACAGCGAGCGCGCGAGCCTGCCGCCGAGCTTCGCACCGTCGCCGCTCGCTGAGATCGTGCTCCTGTCAGACTTGTGGAGCGAAATCGGCGACGTACGGCGCACGATCACGCAGCTCGCCGGGAGCGGCGCGCGCGGCCACGTGGTGCAGATCGTCGATCCCGCCGAGGAAGTTTTCCCCTATTGGGGCCGCATCGAATTCGTGGAGCCGGAAGGCGGCGGCCGCATCACCGCCGGGCGCGCCGAGACCTGGCGCGCGGATTACGCCGCACGCGTTCGGCGCCACCGCAGTGAGATCCGCAGCGAGACCGACCGGCTGGGCTGGAGTTTCGCCATCCACCGCACCGATCGCACGGCGAGCGAACTCTTGCTCGCCCTGCACGCTCGCATCGGCGTCGGCGCGGCCGACGGCGGACCACGTGCCTACGCATGGGTCGAGCCGAGGATGCCGGCATGATCGGCGGACTGTCGCTCGGCTTCGCCGAACCGCTCGTTCTCATCGGGCTTCTCGCGCTGCCGGTGCTGTGGTGGCTGCTGCGATTGATGCCGCCGCGCCCGCACCGCATCGAGTTCCCGCCGACGCGGCTTCTGCTCGAAATCGCGCCCCGGGAAGAAACCCCGGCGCGCACGCCGTGGTGGCTCACCCTGATACGGCTCACGCTCGCCGCGCTGATCGTCATCGCCGCCGCCGGTCCGCTGGTGAATCCCCCGGTGGCGGCAACGAAGACGCGGGCGCCGATCGCGATCTTGATCGATGACGGCTGGGCGGCGGCCGCGAGCTGGGATGCGCGCTTGCGCACCGCCGACGATATCATCGCGCGGGCGGACAATGACCGGCGCGCTGTAGCGGTCATTCCCCTCTCCGAGGGACCGGCTGATGTTTCCTTTGCCGCGGCTCCCTCGGCACGGGTGCGGCTGCACCAGATCAAGCCGAGGCCGCACACAGTCGAGCGCTCCGAGGCGCTGCCAGCGATCACGCGGCTCCTCGCCGAGGCTCGCGATGCCGAGCTCATTTGGCTGTCCGACGACACCGACCTCGGTCGCGGCGGCGAATTCGTCAAAGCTTTTGCGCGACTGCTCGACCAGCATCCACTGACGATCGTCGCCGGCGGCATCGCCAGCGCGCATGCGCTCGCCGCGGTCGACAACGCGGCCGGCGCGCTCAGCGTGAAGGTGCTGCGCGCCGAGGAGGGCACGGCGGAGACCGGCGCGGTGCGCGCGCTCGATCTCAAGGGCCTGACGCTCGGTGAAGCCGCGGTCGCGTTCAAGCCCAGGGACCGCGAGACCGAGTCGCAATTCGATCTACCGGTCGAAATCCGCAACGATATTGCGCGGATCGAGATCGCCGGCGAGCGTTCGGCCGGCGCCGTGCAACTGCTCGATAAGCGCTTCAGCCGTCGCACCGTCGGCATCGTGTCCGGCGCGAGCGCCGATACCGCGCAGCCGCTGCTGTCGTCGAGCTATTACATCGCCCGCGCGCTCGGCCCGTTCGCCGACGTGCGGCTGGCGCAGGGCGAGTCGCCGGCGGAAGCCGTCGCGCACTTTCTCGATCAGAGCCTGCCCATGCTGGTCCTCGCCGATGTCGGCAACGTCGCCGGCGAGGCGCATGACCGCCTCGCCCGCTGGGTCGAGGATGGCGGCGTGCTGGTGCGCTTTGCCGGCCCGCGGCTTGCTGCCTCCGACGACGATCTCGTTCCGGTCAAGCTGCGCCGCGGCGGACGCATCCTCGGCGGCAGTTTGAGCTGGGACAAGCCGCAACCGCTTGCGGCGTTCGCGCATGAGAGCCCGTTCGGCGGCATGAGCGTGCCCAATGACGTGACCGTCAGCCGGCAAGTGCTCGCGGAACCCGACGCCGCTTCGACGGAGAATACCTGGGCGACGCTCGCCGACGGCACGCCGCTCGTCACCGGCGCGCGTCGTGGCAAGGGTTTGATCGTATTGTTCCACGTCACCGGCGACACGCGCTGGTCGGATTTGCCGCTCTCCGGCGCGTTCGTCGACATGCTCAAGCGCATCGTCGCCCTCGCCGGCACGACCAATGTCGCCGAGACCGGAAATCGCAAGACGAAGAGCAAGCTCGATGTGGTGGCGCCGAGCCGCGTGCTCGACGGCTTCGGCAGCTTCGTGACGCCGCCGCCGACGGCGCGGCCCGTGCCGGCGGATTTTTCCGGCAGCGCCACCGACGAGCATCCGCCGGGCTTTTATGGTCCGCCGGAGAAGCTCCTGGCGGTGAATACGCTCGGCGCCGCGGAGCGCCTGGCGCCGCTCGATTTCACCCCCCTCGCCGGCGCCAGCCGTGAAATCTATCGCAAGGGCGAGCCGCAGGATCTGCGCGGGCCGGTCCTGCTCGGCGCTCTCGCTCTCGTCGCGCTCGATACGCTGATCGTCCTTTATCTCGGCGGCGGCGTTCAACGTCTCGTTGCCCGCTTTTCGCGCGGCGCGATCGCAATGCTGATCGCCCTCGCCGCGCTCGCCTTCGCACTCGGCCATGCGGCCGCCGAGGAGCTAAAGGACGGGCAGGTGCCGCGCGCGGCGCTCGACACCAGGCTTGCCTATGTCCTCACCGGCGACAGCGACGTCGATGCGATCAGCAAGGCAGGACTTGGCGGCCTCACGCTGTTTCTCGCCCAACGAACCGCGCTCGAACCCGGAGACCCGATCGGGCTCGATGTCGCGCGCGACGAGCTTGCCTTCTATCCGCTGATCTACTGGCCGATCGTGCCGGGCGCCGCGCGCCCCTCCGAGGCGGCGCTCAAACGTATCGACTCCTACATGAAGCAGGGCGGCACGGTTCTATTCGACACCCGCGACGCGGTCGCGGCGCCGCCCGGCGCCGGCGGCGAGACGCACAGCCCGGGCATGCTGGAGCTGCGCAAGATTCTTGCCTCGCTCGACATCCCCGAGCTCGAGCCGGTGCCGCGCGATCACGTTCTCACCAAGACGTTCTATCTTTTGCGCGACTTCCCCGGCCGCTTCAATATCGGCCAGCTCTGGGTCGAAGCACTGCCGGCGAACGAGGACGAAGAGGATTCGCAGCGTCCCGCCCGCGGCGGCGACGGCGTATCGTCGATCATCATTACCGCCAACGATTTTGCCGGCGCCTGGGCGACCCGGCCCGACGGCCAGCCCATGCTGCCGATGGTCGAGGGCGAGCCGCGGCAACGCGAGCTTGCCTTCCGCGCCGGCGTCAACATCGTCATGTACACGCTGACCGGCAACTACAAGGCGGACCAGGTGCACGTGCCGGCGCTGCTCGAGCGGCTGGGCCAATAGGAGGGCGACCGTGAATCTCGGTGTCGCGTTCGCCCCGCTCGTTGCCGCGCCGATTCTGTGGGCCGCCATCGCCGCGGCTTTTGTCCTTTCGCTGCTGCTCCTGGTCTCCCGCAGCCGCGGCGGCGCGCTGCGCGCGCTGGCGCTGGCGCTCGTCGTGCTCGCGCTCGCCAATCCCTCGCTCACGCGCGAGGACCGCGACCCGCTCAGCTCGGTCGCGGTGGTCGTGGTGGACAAGAGTCCGAGCCAGAATTTCGGCGACCGCATGCGGCAGACCGAAGAGGCACGCGCCGCAATCGTCGAGCGGCTGCGCCGCATTCCCGGGCTCGACCTGCGCGTGGTCGAGGCCGGGCAATCGGACGGCGAGACCGATGGCACGCGATTGTTCAATGCGCTCGGCACCAGCCTTTCCGACGTGCCGCCGGACCGCGTCGCCGGAGCGATCCTGATCACCGACGGCCGCGTCCACGACGTGCCCGCGGACGCCAGCGCGCTTGGCTTCGCGGCGCCGGTCCACGCGCTGATCACCGGCAACAAGGATGAACGCGACCGCCGCGTCGCCCTCCTCGCCGCGCCGCGCTTCGGCATCGTCGGCCAGTCACAGACCGTCACCTATCGCGTCGAGGATCAGGGCGCACGCGAGACCGTCGCGCCGGTAACGATACGCCGCGACGGCGAAGTCCTACAGACGCGCAGGGTCCCGGTCGGCGTGTCGCAGCGCGTCGATATCCCGATCCAGCACGGCGGCGCGAACATCGTCGAGATCGAGGCCGCGCCGCTTGCCGGCGAGCTCACCGAGGTCAACAACCGCAGCGTGGTCACCATCGACGGCGTGCGCGACAAGCTGCGCGTACTGCTCGTTTCCGGCGAGCCGCACGCCGGCGAGCGCACCTGGCGCAACCTCTTAAAATCCGATGCCTCCGTCGACCTCGTGCACTTCACCATTCTGCGTCCGCCGGAGAAACAGGACGGCACGCCGATCAACGAATTGTCGCTGATCGCATTCCCGACGCGCGAATTGTTCCAGCAGAAGATCGGCGAGTTCCAGCTCATCATCTTCGACCGCTACGCGCGGCAGGGCGTGCTGCCGATCATCTATTTCGACAACATCACGCGTTACGTGCGCGAGGGCGGCGCGGTGCTGGTCGCCGCCGGCCCCGATTACGCCAGCCCGACCAGCATCTGGCGCACCCCGCTCGATGCCGTGCTGCCCGCGGAACCGAGCGGCAGCGTCACCGAGCAGAGCTTTCATGCCCGCCTCACCGAACTGGGCAAGCGCCATCCGGTGACGCGCGACCTCGACGGCGCCGACAGCGATCCGCCGCATTGGAGCCATTGGTTCCGCCTGGTCGACACCAGGGACAACACCGGCACGGCGGTCATGCAGGGTCCGGACAACAAGCCGCTGCTGATCCTCTCACGCGAGGGCGAGGGCCGCGTGGCGCTTCTCCTCTCCGACCACATCTGGCTGTGGGCGCGCGGCTTCGAAGGCGGCGGGCCGCATCTCGACCTGCTGCGCCGGCTCTCGCACTGGCTGATGAAGGAGCCGGACCTCGAGGAGGAGGCGCTGCGGCTCATCGTCAGTGGGCACAACCTTGTGGTGCGGCGGCAGACCATGGCCGAGGATGTCGCCGAGGTGACCTTGACGTCGCCTGCGGGAGCGACCCGCACGCTCAAGCTCCAGCCGAGCGAGCCGGGCGTATGGCAGATCAGCGTGACGGCGAACGAGCTCGGGCTCTGGCGCGCCAGCGACGGCAAGCTCAATACGCTCGTCAATATCGGCCCGGCCAATCCGCGCGAGTTCGCCGAGGTGACCTCGACGACCGAGGTGCTGGCGCCGATCGCGGCGGCGACCCGCGGCGATGCGCGCCGGCTCGACAATGGCAGCGGCCTCGACATGCCGCGCATCATCGCCGTGCGCTCCGGCGAAACTTTCAAGGGCGACGACTGGATCGGCCTGAAGATGCGCGAGGCCAGCGTCGTGCGCGGCATCGGCGTGCTGCCGGTCTTCGCCGGGCTCCTCGGCCTCCTGCTCCTGCTCGGCAGTCTCGCCGGCACCTGGGCGCGCGAGGGAAGATGAACTAAGAGTGCGGATTCATTAACTTGAGCCAGTCGCTGACGTCCGTTATGCGACGCATGACGCACTCAACTTCGACATGGCGGCGCGTTCGGGATGTGCGACAAGCAGACAAACGATAAAGAAAGATCGCAACGGATTTCCGCTGTCTTGCTCCGGCGGCCTTACTGGTGGACTATCGATGATATCTCACCGATGATGCGATCGAGATGCGGTTCTATGCCGATCCACATTGGCAGGCGCAGGAGGCATTCACCAGCCCTTTCGGTGATCGGCAGGCAGCCAAAAGTCCGGCCGAAGCGGAGGCCAGCGGGCGAAGTATGCAGTGGCACATAGTGAAACGGGGCAGAGATTTCCCGTGCTCTGAGCCCGGCGATGAGCCGAGAGCGGGCGTTCGGATCAGGCATCACCAGATAATAAAGATGGCCGTTGTGATCGCAGCTTGGCGGAATTACCGGCCTTGTCAGCAGACCGGCCAGCTCCAGTTCCTCCAAGCCTTGGTGATAAGTCCGCCAAATCTCTATCCGCCGCTTTGTCAGGTCGTGTACTTCCTCAAGCTGAGCCAGCAAGAAGGCCGCGACAATCTCGCCGGGCAAGTATGATGAACCTATATCAAACCATTTATACTTATCGACCTCACCACGAAAAAACTGGGTTCGGTTTGTTCCCTTCTCTCGAATGATCTCCGCGCGGTCCGCGTAGCGCTGATTATTGATGAGGATCGCTCCACCCTCGCCTGATATGGCATTCTTCGTTTCGTGAAAGCTGAGGGCGCCAATGTCGCCCAAGGTGCCGAGATAGCGCCCGCTATACCGGGTCAATATCCCTTGAGCGGCGTCCTCAACGACCCGCAGGTTATGACGCCGTGCGATATCCATAATGGGTGCCATCTCGCAACCGACGCCGGCGTAGTGCACGGCGACGATCGCCTTGGTCCGCGGCGTGACCGCGGGTTCGATGAGATTCTCATCGATGTTAAAGGTATCGTTTCGGACATCGACAAAGACGGGTGTGGCGCCGCGCAATACAACAGCGTTGGCTGTCGACGGATGCGTGAACGAGGGCATGATGACTTCGTCGCCAGCCTTGAGCTCGCACAGTATTGCGGCCATTTCCAGTGCCGCGGTGCAGGAATGAGTCAACAGCACCTCGACTGAGTTGAGTGTGCCCTTCAGCCATTGCTGGCACCGCCGCGAGAAGTCGCCATCGCCCGACAATTGTCCTCCTGAAATTGCTTGCGCAATGTAAGTAAGCTCCTTGCGGCCGGCATACGGCTTGTTAAAGGGTATTTGCATGGATGGTCTGGATCGCCCTAACCGCCGTTTGATTAAGTCCGCAGGCATTGCGCGCTTGCGCCGCTAGGCTGGGAGGCCTGATCCAAAAGCGGAGCAACGCTGCTTGCAGCGGCGATAGGCAGTAGGAAATCAGCCCGCGCGCCGATCACCACTTGAAGCGCCCTGACTGGACTTCCCGATCATAATCCCTCACGATATCCGCATAGCTGTAAGCCGGTTCCCAGCCAAAATCTCGTTTCGCTTTGCTAATGTCGAAGTAGTAAGTCTTATCCTTCTCCGGTATCTCCGGCCGATATACAAGCGGCACTGGGCGCTCGGCTGAGCCAAACACGTCGGCAAATGTTTTGGCGTCGTCTTCATTCGTGCGCCCTTCGCCTGAAGCGATTGAATAAAGGCCTCGTGCAGAGTCGCTTGAGATTGCAGCATGAACGGCACGAACCGCGTCTTTCACGTATAACGAGTCGCGGCGGGCCTTGCGTCTCCCCCATACCTCGAGCGGTTTGCCGGCCTTGGCGTTTCCATACCAAACCTCAAAAGCACTCGGGTAGAATCTTCCATCTGCGTAGAACCCTTCTTGCCGTCCGTACCCCAACAGCCCAGTGAACCGAAGGTTGACACCTCGAAGGTGATATTCCTGCGCGTAATGCTCGACATACTCGCTAGCGGCAATCTTTGAAATCACGTAGGACGCATGATCTCCGGTCAGCGCGTATTTCCGGCCCATCGATTCGGTAATGGGTAGTTCCGTATGCTCAATACAGTCATACAGTGTCGTGGCATGGACGAATTTCTTGATGTCGTTCTGTCGACAATACTCCAGAGCATAAAACGTCCCTAACGCGTTTGTTCTCAGGAAAATGTCGCTTCTTATGTGCAGAACCGAGGCCGGGATCGCCGCCGCCAAATGCACGAATGCCTTCACCTGCTTCGTCGGTAATTGTTTGAACGTGCGGGGATCGCTCACGTCCAGGATAACACGGCAGACGCCCAGTTCCTGAAAAAATTTATCCGACTCACGATTTTGTACGGCGGCCGTCACCTGCTCACCGGACTTAGCCAGGTAATCGACCAAATACCGCCCGACAAATCCGGCGGCGCCTGTGACAATAATCAAGAGGTCTCTCCCAAGGCCGCGCAGACCACATCGATTACGGGCTTCGCATGAGTGTATGAGCGAAAATTCTACGATGCGCCGCCACAGTACCCGGGAAGACAAACGCCGACAATAATGCCGAGATCATACATGCGGGGGGCATTCCGATCTTGCCACATCACCTGCCCCGGCGCGTCGGGCGTGTCCCGCCGTTGCGCAAAAAGGGGCGACCCTCCTCACGCCAACCCCAAATATAGTATGATGCACTTGGTCCGCACATCAATATCAGATCGATGATCGATACGGCGTGATCGAAAGGACGATAGAGCTGCGGATATTCCGGGTATTCCGAATAGTCCATAAATTCGACCTCTATACCCGCCTCAGCAAACTGCTCGAGCTGAAGATAGGCCTTCGCCGCGGGTCCTGACAGATAATGCGTGGCGCCTGCAGCTCGGCAAAGGTTGACCACGCGCTCGGTGCGCCGGCCCTTGATTGGTGCATAATCATTTGACCAGGTGATTTTCGTTGTCACACTGAGGATTTCCAAAATCGCGCAAAGGAACCGATAATTGATTTGACTTAGATAGCGCTCCTTGGTCTGCGTAAACAGCGTTTCCAAAAAATCTTTGTAATTTGAGAAGTACGGTGCGTCGCGATAATTGTGGGAAATTATTCTCCAATGGCGCATCGGCCATTGCTGATCCGCGACTGTTACTTCGTTGATGTTTTGATGCAAACTTTGTACCCTAACCGGAATCGTAATCCATTTTCTCCCCTGCGCTGTCTTTATCAAATTCCTGTTGCGCCAATCGTTCTTTGTGAATTGCACGTCGTCAAGTAAGATGAATTCATCGACGGCGGCGATGATATCGAAATAGCCCTTCCAGGGAACATAGTTGGATTGCAGAATTGCGACGCGTTTCATAATGTTCTATCTTTCTCGAGGCGGACGGCCACGTCGAGAGAGCACAAGAACCAGCTAGAACTTATGTGGTTTGAGGTCAATCGAGCATGTCTATAAAAGGCTCGATCAAGAAACGCGCTCCTATCACTTTGCGACGCGTGCTTGGTAAACTTCGCACGGATATTTCCTTTGCGGTTCGGCGTCGGCGGGGAATCAAGGCTCACCATCCTGCGTTCCTGGTTGTTGCGCCGAGCTTCTCGCACAAGAGCGGTGGGGTACGGGCGCTTTATCGGCTCTGCTATCAATTGAACGCAGCCGGATATTCCGCCGCCGTGACGCCAATGGGCTGGCGGATAGACGCCGTTCCCGATTGGCCGGTGGCGGTTCACAACGGGCCGGCCGGCGACAGTATCGTGATTTATCCTGAGGCAGTGTCTGGAAATCCGCTGCAGGCCGACAAGGTCGTACGTTGGACTCTGAATACTCCAGGACTGCTCGGCGGCGACGCGTTTTATCCCGACGAAGAGATGGTCTTCGTGGCCAGTCCGGCGCAGTTGGCGACGGTCAGCAAATCCGTGAGCAAACCATTAGGACCACACCGAGTGTTGTCAGTGGGCTTGATCGATCCGGCGCATATTTATCCTGATCCAGCGATTGAAAAAACACTGGACTGCATTTTCACTCATAAGGGCGAGGCTATCAGAGCGCGTTTTCCGCTGCCCAATGAGGCGAGTCTGCAACGCATCGAAGACATCACGCCGACAATGGCAAGCTTGGGAGACGTCCTGCGCCGCACTCGAACACTCTATTCCTATGATCACAAAAGTACAATTTTGAAAGAGGCGGTCATATGTGGATGTCGCGTTTTAGTCGTTCATGAAGACGGCCGATTATTGGATCCTGAAAAGTGCGGGTGCGTGGAAAGCAACGTATTCTGGGAGGACGGCCTGCGGGAAAATTATGTTAGAAAGTACCATGATTGCACATTCGTCGACGCCTTCATTCGCGAATTGACGATGAGATGGCATGTGCCGCGGGAACCAAGATAGAACGCGAACCGTCGGGCATGCGTGATCTTGCGGCCCCGCCTACCGTGTGCGCTAAGCATCTGCGTTAACCGATTGAAAAGTGGACCGGAGATGGAAATTGGAAGGGCTGCCTCATGTCTCTCGGATCGATCACACCAGATTCTGACAATCAGTTGGCTGTCGGCTTTGCCCTAATAGCGTCCGAAATACGGAATCCCCGGAGCGCCACCTCATGCCAAACGCGTCCTCATGGCACTGCGGCGACACTACCAAGCCTGCCGTCACTTCAGTGCCAGATAGATTCCTTGCTCAGCTTGAGGTCTGTGCATCGGAGGTGAGTTGGTGATCTACATGCGTTTGAGGAAACTGTTTGCGTTGGCTGCGAAGATATTTTTCAACCCGCAGAATTGGACTTTCCCATGTGCTGCACCGGTCGCCCGAGGCTGATCAAGCGCAGGTTGCAAAGAGTAGCTATTGTTGCCACGGCTAAGTCTTTGAAATAAGAGTCAGCTGCCCGTTTGTGGCGGCTGTGAATTCTCTCGAGCAAGCCAAGTCCTATGACCGTTGCGACAACCGGATTACTGGCAATCTTTGGCGGTCGCGGCGTTGGGGTGCTCGCCGCGTCCACATTCCGTAGGTCCATTGGTGGTGTGGCGCCAATTTTGGGTTTCCTCAATGACGTCGAGGCAAGAGGAACCATCATCGAAGGCATCACTGTGCTCGGGTCGTTCGACAGCTGGACAGAGCTGGTATCCCAGACCCGTTTCATTGCGCCATTACACAAAGCAAAGGAAATGCGGCGTCGCGTAAAGCGGATCCAAGGGCTCGGCGTGCCTCGGGATCGTTGGGCAAATGTGGTAGATCCGACGGCTTTACTTGCGGACGGGGTGCTGACCGGAAGTGGCGTTTGGGCACAGGCTGGGGCAATGGTGATGGAGGGTGCGCGAATCGGCAGTCACGTTGCTCTCCGGGCCGGCTGTCATGTAAGCCACGACTGCAAAGTTTCGGATCATGTCAGTATCGGCATATCAGCGATCCTGTGTGGATACGGGGCCGTGGAAATGGGTGCCTATATCGCTCCAGGCGCGATCATTCGCGACGGCATAAGAGTCGGTAGCTTTAGCGTAGTCGGTCTTGGGGCAGTCGTTGTAGAAGATGTGCCGGCCGGCACTGTCGTCGCGGGCAACCCGGCGCGCGTGATTGACGAGGCCGAGGCGAGCTGTTGAGATGGCGCCTCCGCCCTGCCCGCCTTGTGGCGAGCAAAACTGAATCCGAGTCTCTCGGCCTTGCGTAGTTCCGCACTGATGCGCGCAAGCCGCTACGACACTTCTTCCCACTCGGCGCGCACCGACCCGGAGACGCCGTCGAACGCGCCATCGACGAGTTCGACGACGAGGAGCCGCGCCGGGTCGACCGGCCCGGGCATGGCGACGCGGGCCGGTGGAACCGGCTTGAACCCGAATTTTCCGTAATACGGCATGTCGCCGACCAAGATGACCAGCCGCTGTCCCGCTGCGCGCGCCGCCCCCAGCGCGTGCGCGATCAGGCCCTGACCCACTCCCCGGTCGCGGAACGGCGGCTCGACGGTGAGCGGTCCGAGCAGCAGCGCCTTGGTCTCGCCGATGCGCACCGGGGAAAGCCTGACCGAACCGACCAGCAGCGTGCCGATCCGCGCGGTAAAGGAGAGGTCGAGGCGATGCGCCACCTGCTCGCGCAGGCGGTAGGCGGTCCTGGCATAGCGGCCCGGACCGAAGGTGCGTTCGTGCAGGCGTTCGATCGCCGGCGCGTCGTCCGCCGTTTCGGGCCGGATGGTCAGCGAAATACCGTTCATCGCGCGCCGTCGGTCTCCCGGTCTTCAAGGCCACAAGCGATCGCAGCAGGCCCTTGCGAATTTCGGAATCAAAGCAACACTAGCAAATTTAGTTCGCGTGCGGTTAGACCCTCTCCCGCCGCGCCGATCCAGCCGAAGGAGCCGCGAGCAATGCGTTCGCGTCAGGGCTGGCCTGCGCTGTCACCGGCCCGGCCCGTCAGTGATTAGATAGATTGTTCGGGACCGGGGATTGGAGCTTGGCGAGATGGCACTGGGTCTGCTCAAGCGGGGCGCTTGGCAAGAGAACGACCCCGCACGCATCAGGGACGGGCGTTTCGTCCGGCCGCCGACGACCTACCGCAATTTCGTCACCGCCGACGGCAGCCCAGGACCGACCGGCGAAGGCGGCTTCGCCGCCGAAGCCGGCCGCTATCATCTTTACGTCTCGCTCGCCTGCCCATGGGCGCATCGCACGCTCATCTTCCGCGAGCTGAAGAAGCTCGAGGACGTGATCTCCGTGTCCGTCGTCGAGCCGCTCCTGAGCAAGAGCGGCTGGGAATTCGGCAACGGGCCGGGCGCGACGCTCGACACCGTAAACGGCAAGTCGACGCTCGCCGAGATCTATCTTCTCAGCAACCCGTCCTATACCGGGCGCGTGACTGTGCCCGTGCTCTGGGACAAGAAGCGGCGTGTCATCGTCAACAACGAATCCGCCGAAATCATCCGCATGCTGAATGCGGAGTTCGAGGCGTTCACCAACGTGCACACCGACTACTATCCGCCGGCGCTGCGCCCCGAGATCGACCGCATCAACGACACCGTCTATCGCGACGTCAATAACGGCGTCTATCGCGCCGGCTTCGCCACCACGCAGGAGGCCTATGAGGAAGCCGCGCGCGCGCTTTTTGCGACGCTCGATCGGCTCGAGGAACTGCTGTCACGCCAACGCTATCTGGTTGGGAAGCAGATCACCGAGGCAGACTGGCGGCTGTTCACCACGCTCGTTCGCTTCGACGCAGTTTATTACGGCCACTTCAAATGCAATTTGCGGCGCGTCGTCGATTATTCGAATCTCTGGAACAATCTGCGCGAACTCTATCAGGTGCCGGGCATAGCCGACACCGTCAGCCTCGACCACATCAAGCGCCACTATTACGGCAGCCATCGCAACGTGAATCCGACTGGCATTGTGCCGATCGGACCGCTGATCGACTTCACGGCGCCGCACGACCGCGGCCGTTTCAGCTGATCGCGCGGCTGAACGTTTGGCTGAATGCAGAATAGGGGCTGAATGTAGAGGCGCCGCGCCGGAAGCGGCGCGACGCCTTGCGCCCTAGCTGTTACCAGCCCCAGACGTAACCATAGGCATAGGGGCCACAGTAGCCGCCGTAGTTGTAATAATACGGCCAGCCGTAACAGTAGTCATAGGGATAGCCGCTCCAAGCATAGAGGCCTGCGTAACCGCCGTAATATCCTCTGCGAAAGCGATGATGGTCTCCCCAGTTCCAGTTGTGGGCATAGTTCCCATTATAGTTTGGATAGTTTGGCTTGTAGCCTGGGTTGAAGTTGTTACCGAAAGTCGTCTTCGGTCCGGCAAAGTTCCCCTGGACCGTCGGGCCCGCGCCGGAACCCGTGTGCACCCCAATGCTACCACCGGGACCACCGGTGATGTGCGCCGCTGTGGCGCCGGTCGTCATCGCGGCCGTGCCGAGCGCTAACACCGCCGCAACTGCAAGAATGTTCCTCCGCATTCAACTCTCTCCTTTTGCCGCTTCCCGGCCGCCCTTGCCAATCAACGCCGGCGCGGAGCGATGGTTGCCGGCCCTGTCGCGGGCCATGACCAAATGACGCGGCCATCATTACACGGCGGTAATGGCGCCGCGGATCACCAGAGTTCAGCGGCGATGACGCCGCCGAGCACCTCGGCGACGCGCTCGCGCGTCGCACGCGTCGTCCCTTCAGGCAAAGAATCGGGCGCGAAGAAACCATGCGCCACGATCTCGCGGTTCGGCTGCGGCGGCGCACTCTGCCGGAAGGAGCGCACGACGTAGAGGGCGACATGGTCGCGCCGCGAGACGCGTCGATTGAAATAGACCGCATGCAGCGTCGGCGCGTCGATCAGTTCGATGTTCCCCTCCTCGCGCAATTCACGCGCGAGCGCTGTGCTCAGCGTTTCGCCCGCCTCGACGCCGCCGCCCGGCAAATGCCAGCCGGCGACATAGCTGTGCTTGACCAGGAATATGCGGCCCTGCGCATCGATCACGAGCGCACGCACGCCGATGGTCAGCCCGCGCGCGCAGCGCCAATAGAGATGCAGCAGGCGGCGAATTGCCGGCTCGAACCCGCGGCGAAGGGAATCAAGATCCATATCAATCGGCGTCTTGCAGGCGGCGCAGCCGGCGCGACAGTTTGGCGACACCGCGGCCGCGACCGGAATATTGCAATTGCACACAAGTTTAGACCCATTCTAATATCCGATCACCGACCATGGAGCCATCGGGACGACGCCGTGAAACGCTTTGCCGACCTCAATCAGCAGGAAGTTCTCGCTCTCGCCATCGCCAATGAGGACGAAGACAACCGTATCTACCGCTCCTTCGCCGATGGGCTGCGCGGCTCCTATCCGGAAACGGCGGCGATGTACGACAAGATGGCCGCGGAGGAGATCGGGCATCGCGACATGTTGCTCGAACTCCACCGCAAGAAGTTCGGCGAATTCATGCCACTGATCCGGCGCCAGGACGTGAAAGGATTCGTCCAGCGCCGACCGATCTGGCTCAACCGGCCGCTCGGGATCGACGCCGTGCGCAAGTTCGCCGAGGAAATGGAATATGAGACCGCGCGCTTCTACCGGCGCGCGGCCGAATCCGCGCGTGACGAGGCGGTGCGCGACCTGCTGCGCAAGCTTGCCGCGGCCGAAGACACGCATGAAAAACTCGCGCGCGAGCTTGGCGCCAAGATCGAGCCCGGCGCACGCGCCGCCGAGGAGGAGACCGCACGACGCATGTTCGTGCTGCAATACGTGCAGCCGGGGCTTGCCGGCCTCATGGACGGCTCGGTCTCGACGCTGGCGCCGCTGTTTGCCGCGGCCTTCGCCACGCACAATACCTGGGCGACGTTTCTGGTCGGGCTCGCCGCCGCGATCGGCGCCGGCATCTCGATGGGTTTCGCCGAGGCCTTGTCCGACGACGGCTCGCTCACCGGGCGCGGCGCGCCCCTGGTGCGCGGTGGCGTCTGCGGCGCGATGACCGCGGTCGGCGGCCTCGGCCACGCCCTCCCCTACCTCATTCCCCATTTCTATTCCGCGACCGGCCTCGCCTTCGCGGTCGTCGCGGTCGAGTTGGCCGCGATCTCCTGGATCCGCACCCGCTACATGGATACGCCGTTCCTGCAGGCGGCGTTCCAAGTCGTCGTCGGCGGCGTGCTCGTTTTCGCCGCCGGTATCCTCATCGGCAGCTCATGATCCGCGCAGGCGACGCACCGCCATTGTTACGAGCGAGATTCGTTTATCATATGCCACGATGTTCGTCCTCGCCCATCTCTCCGACCTGCATCTGGCGTCAAGGCCGCAGCTTCGCGAGCTTGCCGGCAAGCGCGTGCTCGGCTTCATCAATTGGCACCGCGGCCGCAAGAAAATCCACCGCGTCGAGGTTCTCGACGCCATCACGCGCGATCTGAAGGCAGGCGCGGTCGACCATATCGCGGTGACCGGAGACCTCGTCAATCTTTCACTCCCCGCGGAATATAAAAGGGCGCGCGCCTGGCTCGAGACACTTGGGCCTGCGTCCGACGTCACTGTAATCCCCGGCAATCACGACATCTATGTACCCGAGGTGCGGCGACATCCGGCCGAGTCCTGGGGCGACTATATGCGCGGCGACGATGGCGCCGATGCCGGCTCGTTCCCGTTCCTGCGCCGGCGCGGGCCGGTCGCGCTGATCGCGCTCTCCTCGGCGGTGCCGACGGCGCCGCTCCTGGCGACCGGCCGGCTTGGCGAGTCCGCGCTCGCGAGCCTCGCGAAGTTGCTCGACCAGACAAGCGGACTGTTTCGCATCGTGCTCATCCATCATCCGCCGGTGAGCCCGATCCACCGCTATCTGCGCCGACTGATTGACGCCGCGGAGTTTCGCCGCGTGCTTGCCGACAAGGGCGCCGAACTCGTGCTCCATGGCCACGATCACTGCCGCTCGCTCGTCTGGCTCGACGGGCCCCGCACGCGCATCCCCGCCGTCGGCGTGCCGTCGGCCTCCGCACGCGCCCCCCATCGCGCCGAGAACGCCGCCGGCTACAATCTTTATCGCATCGACGGTGCGGCGGGCGCGTGGCGCTGCGAGCTCATCGCGCGCGAGCGCGGCCCCGACGGCAAGTTCTGCGAGGCCGAACGCCGGGTGTTAAGCTAAAATCGGCTCGCCAGGAGCACGCCGGCAAGGAGCAGCGCGAACAATCCTAGGAAAAAGCCGAACACGAGCGCGCCCAGCGCGCGCCAGCGACGCCGCCGGCTTTCAGGCAAAGCCTCCTGCCGCCCGACGCGGCTGATGAAATCGGGATCCTCGTCGAGCGCCCTCTCGCGTTCGACCAGGCGGTGCGCCACATAGGAGGTCACGGCCCGGACGATATCCGGGATCTCATGCGACTCGGCAAGCACCCGGCGGCCAATCCGGCTATCGTGCAGGAAACGGTAGATGCGCTTGTCGCGCCCCATAGCGATATGGGCGACGGCATCGATCCACAGCCGCGGCGTGTCGCCGCGGCTTACGCCCCGGTCGAACAGCGGGACCTCCGGCGGCACCTCGGCAAAGAGCGGATCGAGCGCCTCGTTCAGCAATTCCAGGCGTGCGACTTCGGCATCGCGCAAATCGACGACGACGCCGGTGCGCTCGGCCGCCTCGACCCGCGCCTGATGTATCGCCTGCCTGAGCGGCGAACGCCGCTCGCCTTCGCTTGCCGCGGCGGACTTGCTCCTTCGGCCCCACATGACCCGCAGTGACTCGCGCGTTTCCGTACGACGATACACCAAGATCCGGATGCGCAGAAGTCCGGCGCTGTCACGGGCAAGCCTAGGGAAAATATGGCGAATCCGCCGGTAACGGGCGGTCGACAAGCCGCCCCTTCGCCGCTCGCTGCCCGATGCGCCAAAAGAGCGGTTAGGCACCTTAAAACGCCCGCGGATTGACGTTGGTCAAGTCGCGCACGCGGAAAGTGTCTTTAATTGCCACTAGTTGCAGACGGCTAGGAGGTTGACGATGAAGGAAAGCCTTCGTCCCGGCGTGTCGCGGGTCAGCCGTATTCAAATCGATCGCGACCGAACGATCGGGTTCATGGGCGAGGAAGGCCGAGTTTACGGCACCCCCTATCTTGTCCGCGACATTGAGACGACCTGCCGTCAGCTGCTGCTCGATCATGCCGACGCGGGGGAGGATTCGGTCGGCACCGACATCGCCATCAAGCATCTTGCTCCGACGCTTATCGGCATGTCGGCGGAAATCACCGTCACGGTAGCCGCGGTCGAAGGACGCAAAGTGACATTCGACATATCGGCCAAGGACGATACCGACCAGATTAGCAGCGGAACCCATGGCCGCTTCGTGGTCGACGTCGGCAAGACGATCGAGCGCTTGAAGGCAAAAGCGGCGAAGTTTGCCGCCGCCAAGGCAAAATAATCACAAGCCCGCGCAACTTAAGACAACCGAAAGCACTCACGCTTGGTGAGCGATAACCGATTGATCTAGCGCAATTTCGCCCGGCGGCGCGTAGGGAATAATGACGGCAATTGGGCAGGGGTGAAATTCGCCGTCGGGGGGAGGATCGATGCACGGAGTATTGCTGGCAGCCGCGCAATTGCCGGACGCGGAGCGAAATGTCCGGCCGATGACCGGCAATGAAGCGATCGCGCGCGGCGCCTGGGAAGCCGGCGTGAAGGTCGCGGCCGCCTATCCGGGCACACCGAGCACCGAAATCCTCGAAAGCCTCGCCGAATATCCGGCCGCCGACCTGCATGCCCAGTGGTCGACCAACGAAAAGGTCGCGCTCGACGTCGCGATGGGCGCTTCCTTCGCCGGACGACGCGCGCTCGCTGCCATGAAGCATGTCGGCCTCAACGTCGCCGCCGACGCGTTCCTGTCGCAAGCCTATATCGGCGTGAATGGCGGGCTCGTGCTCGCAATTTGCGACGATCCCGGAATTCACAGTTCGCAGAACGAGCAGGACACGCGATATTACGGCGTGCTCGCCAGCGTGCCGGTGCTTGAGCCGAGCGACGCGCAGGAGGCGCTTGATTTCACCCGCTTTGCCTTCGAGCTGTCGGAGCGCTTCGACACGCCGGTGATCGTGCGCAGCACGACGCGGCTCTCGCACACCCGTAGCCCCGTCGCGATCGGTGAGCGCCAGGAGCCGCCATCGCGCGGGTTCATCGAGGCGCCGGCGAAGAACGTCATGATCCCGGCCTATGCGCGGCCGCGCCACGGCGCGGTGATCGAACGCGAAGCGCGGCTCAAGGCCTATTTTTCCGAAGCGCCGATCAACCGTCGGGAGGCCGGCAGTCCCGGCTTTGGCGTCATTACTGCCGGCACCTGCTACGCATATGTGCGCGAAGTGCTTCCCGACGCCGACGTCTTGAAGCTCGGCGTTTCCTGGCCGTTGCCGGATGAATTGCTGCGCCGCTATTGCGAGTCGTTCGACCGCATCTTCGTCGTGGAGGAACTCGAGCCGGTCATCGAAAAGGAAATCCGCGCGCTCGGATTTGAGGTGGAGGGCAAGAGCCTGTTCCCGAGGGCCGGCGAATTGTCGCCGGAACTCGTCCGCGTGGGCTTCGAAAAGGCGGGCATTCTTGCGCCGCGCCCGCAGCAAAGCGGGTGGACCCCGGAACCGCTGCTGCGTCCGCCGGTGTTGTGCCCGGGATGCCCGCATACTTCGAGCTTCATGGCGGTGCGGGCGTCGGGCGCGCGCGTCGCCGGCGATATCGGCTGCTACACCTTGGCGTGCCTCGATCCGTTGCGCGGCATCGACACGACCGTGTCGATGGGATCGTCAATCGGAAACGCCATCGGCATGGCCAAGGCTGGCGAAACCAAGCCGGTCGTCGCCACCATCGGCGATTCGACCTTCCTGCACGCCGGAATCCCGCCGCTCATCGACGCCGTCTACAACCAGGCCAATATCACGGTGCTGCTGCTCGACAACCACGTCACCGCGATGACCGGGGGGCAGCAGCATCCCGGCACCGGCAAGACGCTGCGGGGCGAAGACGCGCCGCGCGTGGATTACGAGGCGCTGGTGCGCGCCATCGGGGTCAAATGGGTGCGCAAAGTCGATTCTTATGACCTCGCCGCCGTGCATCAGGCGTTGCGCGACGCCATCAATCATCGCGGCGTTTCCGTCCTGATCGCTGATCGGCCCTGCGTGCTCGATCCGGTTAAAATCAAAGGTCCGCCATTCGAAGTCGTCGAGGAACAGTGCACCGCCTGTCAGTCGTGCATGAATCTCGGCTGCCCCGCCATCACCTGGAGCGACCAGTGGTTCGAGGGCCGCCATAAGGTCAAGATCGACAAGGCGCTGTGCATCGGCTGCACGCTGTGCGCGCAGGTTTGCAACGTCGACAGCATCAAGATCGCCGCGCCGGTGAAGCCATGAGAGATCCGGTCACTGCGGCGCCATCCGCCGGCACATCGCCGGAGCTGCTGGCAACGACCGGCGGCCCGGCCGAGCGCGCGTTCAACGTCCTCATCGTCGGCGTCGGCGGCCAGGGCGTCATCATGGTTTCCAAGGTGCTGGCGCTCTTGGCACAGAGCCAAGGCTTCAAAGTCAAGCAGAGCGAAGTGCACGGCATGGCCAAGCGCGGCGGCGCCGTTTTCAGCCACGTGCGGTTCGGCCGGCGGGTTTGGTCGCCGACCATTCCCAAGGGCGAAGTCGACATCCTGGTCGCGCTGGAATGGGCCGAAGGCTTGCGCTGGCTGCCGTTCCTCAAGCCCGAAACCGGCATCTTCATCTGCGACACGAAACGCATCGTGCCGCCGTTCGCCTGTCTCAATCGCCAACAGGGCGCGCCGTTGCGCTACTCGAGAGAAACGCCGGCCGAGGTCATCGCTCACGTCGCCGAGGGCTATGCCATCGATGCCACCGACATGGCCGAGCAGCTCGGCAACGAGCGCGCTGCGAACGTCATTCTGCTCGGCGCCCTATCGACCGCACTGGACTTTTCCGTGTCGGATTGGGAGCGAACCGTCGCCCAATTCGTCCCGAAGAAGACGGTCGCCGTGAATCTGGAGGCGTTGCGGCGCGGTCGCACCTGGATCGAGGACGCCCGCATGACTGCGGCACCGGCAGAAGCGCCGCTGCCGAGCATGCCGACGCCGGCGGTTGCGTCTTTTCGCGCCCGCCTGGAAATCACGCCGGCATGGTGCAAGAGCTGCGATATCTGCGTGAAACTATGCCCGGAGCGTTGCCTGAAATTGAATGCGGAACGGATCGTGGAGCTTGCTGAGCCAGACAAGTGTACGGGTTGCCGCTTGTGCGAATGGTTGTGCCCCGATTTCGCAATCCGGGTGCACCTGAATGCCGCAGCCGTCGCGCCGGAGGGGCTTGCAAGATGAATGCCGTCGATCCAGCGCTGTCCGGCAAGGGCGCCGTGAAGCTGATTTCCGGCAACCACGCCTGCGCCTTGGCGGCGATCGCCGCGGGCTGCCGGTTCTTTGCCGGATACCCGATAACACCGTCGTCGGAGATAGCGGAACGGCTGGCGGGCCTGTTGCCGGAGGTTGACGGCGTATTCGTGCAGATGGAGGACGAAATCGCCTCCATGGCGGCCGTGATCGGCGCCTCCATGGGCGGCGTCAAGGCCATGACCGCAACCAGCGGGCCGGGATTTTCGCTCAAGCAGGAAAACCTCGGCTACGCGGCCGGCGCCGAGATTCCCTGCGTCGTCGTCGATGTCATGCGCGGCGGCCCGTCCACCGGCATGCCGACCCGGCCCTCGCAGGCCGACCTGATGCAGGCGCGCTGGGGCAGTCACGGCGACTATCCGATCATCGCGCTCACGCCTGCCTCGGTCGGCGAAATCTACACTCAGACCATCCGCGCGTTCGATATGGCGGAGCAATTCCGCTCCCCGGTCGTGGTGTTGTACGACCAGGTGATCGCGCAACTCTCCGAAACTGTCGCACTCGGCACTGCCGAGAGCTGCGGCCGCACCGAGCGGAAATCGGCTCGGGAACCGCGCGCCGCCTATAAGCCCTATGCCGACGACGGCGACGGCATTCCGGCGATGGCACGGCCGGGCGACGGATATCGCACCCACACGACCGGCCTGACCCATGGCGAGGACGGCTTCCCGACGCAGAACGCGGAGGCGGTAACCCGCAATTTGTCGCGGCTTTTCTCCAAGCTGGAGCGGCACCGCAGCCTGATCGATTCTTGGGAAACGCTGCGCTGCGACGACGCCGAATTGGTCATTGTCGCCGTCGGCATCAGCGCCCGGGCAGCGATGCGCGCCGTCGAACTGTGTCGCGGGCAAGGACTGCGCGTCGGGCTGTTCCGTCCGATCACGCTGTGGCCGTTTCCGGAATTGCCGCTCCGCCAGGCCGCGGCGCAGGCTCGCGCCGTGCTCGTCCCGGAAATGAACGCCGGTCAGCTTCGCCTCGTCGTCGAGCGCGTGCTGTCGGGAACGCCGGTCGAGGGTCTTCACCTGTTCAGCGGCGAAGCGATCGCTCCGGCCGAGATTGCGGCGCAGGCCGCCGCGCTAGCGAGGAGGACGTCATGATCGTCGACACCGCCGCCGATTTCGACGTTCGCGATTATCTGCGCATGGAGATGATGCCGCATTTTCTTTGTCCGGGCTGCGGGCACGGCATGGCGTTGCGGGCATTGCTGTGGGCGGTCCACGACCTCGGCCTCGACAAGGACAAACTCGCGGTCGTCTCCGGCATCGGCTGCGCCGGGCGGCTTTCGGCCTATATCGATGCCAACACCTTCCATGTCACGCATGGGCGGCCGCTGGCCTTTGCGACCGGGCTGGCGCTGGCGCGCCCGGACCTCGACGTCGTCGTCATCAGCGGCGATGGCGACTGTCTCGCGATCGGCGGCAACCACTTGATCCACGCCTGCCGGCGGAATCTGAAACTGACCTGCCTGATGCTCAATAACGAAGTGTACGGCATGACCGGCGGCCAAGTCTCCCCGACCACGTCGCAGACGCGCCTGACGACGACGACCCCGCTCGGCAATCAGGAGCCGCATTTCGACGCCTGCGCGCTCGCGACCGCCGCCGGAGCAGGCTTCGTCGGCCGCGAAGTAACGCGCCATGTTCCCAAGCTCAAGGAACTGATCAGGGCTGCGCTCGAGCATCCCGGCTTCTCGTTCGTGGAAATCCTGTCCGATTGCACGGAGATCTTCGGGCGCAAGAACGAAATGGGCTCTTCGCCGGAAATGATCATGCGCCAGAAGAGCGAGATCCGCCCCAGCGCCTATCGCGACACGGTGGACACGCCATTCCGCCCGCATGAGCTGCCGACCGGCATTCTGGCGAGGAACAGCCGTCCCGAATACGGCGCGGCCTACCGGCGCGCGGCCACACCGCGAAGCGGAGCGCGATAATGCGCGATTCGCGGATCGAAGTGCGCATCGGCGGGACCGGCGGCCAGGGCTTGATCCTCGGCGCGAAAATTCTTGCCGATGCGCTGGCCGCCGACGGCAAATGCGTCGCTCAATCGCAAACCTATGAGCCGACGTCGCGCGGCGGGTTTTGCAATGCCGATTTGGTGATCTCCGATGCCGCGGTCGATTTTCCGCTGACCACTGCGATCGACTATCTGGTGTTACTCGATCGGCTCGCCGTCAAGCCGTCTTGGCCGCTGCTCAAACCGGGCGCGCTGGTCATCGCCGACACGCGCCTATGTCCGGAACTTCCGGCTGGCGACTGCCAGCGTCATCACCTGCCGCTCAGCCGCACGGCACTGGATCTGGGAAGCGAACGGGTGACCAACATCGTCGCAATCGGCGCCTTGGTCGCGCTGAGTGGGATTTGCGGTCGCGACCGCGTCGCGCAAGCGGTGTGCGCCGAGACACCACGCGGCTTTCTCGATCTCAACATGGATGCGCTCCGGGCCGGCAACGCGCTGCTCCGGCAAATCGACGCCGTAGAAAGCGCTTGAAGCACCGGCAGCAACATTAAAACGTCAGAGCCTTCTCGTCAGAATGGCGTCGAAGGAAAGCTCGATTTCCACGAAATGTTGTTGGGGTCTATCCCACAATATTGCCCATCCCTTTAGTGGGCCATTTTGTGGTTGACGCTCCCCTGCTGCCTGTTCTGTAATCCGCGTCAAACAAAGACGCCTCTCAGCGGCCCTGAGAAGCGAGCGCGACAAGGAAGCGGCGCGCCATGAACGCCCAGCAGCTGCTTCAGGAAATCTCGGATTACTGCCGACAGGCAGGGCTTGCCGAATCGACCTTCGGACGCCGCGCAGTCAATGACGGCAAGCTCACCGCGCGGCTGCGCAGCGGCGGACGCATCACCACGGATACCCTCGACCGCATCCAGAACTTCATCACTGCCCACCCGCCTAACGAGCGGCGTCCCGCAATCATCGAGCGCCCGCGCGAGCGGCGTCTTCTTCCGCCGTCGACGGCTGCGCCGCCGATCGTGCCGGGCAAGCCGGGCGATCCGCTGCGCAATTTCCGCTTCTTCGACAACCGGCAGAAATATCTCCTGTTCGTCAACACCTGCAGCGAGAAGTGGGAGGTTGCGACCCGCGTGGCCGGCGAACTCGCCCTGATCCACCCGCGCCCGCCGGCGGTGCGCGTGTTCGACGCCGGCGTCGGCGACGGCGGCGTGCTCGTGCGCGCCATGCGCGCCATGCACGACCGCTTTCCGCACATGCCGTTTTACATCGTCGGCAAAGAGATCAGCCTCGAGGACGTGCGGCTCACCATGCAGAAGATGGCCGACCGCTTCTTCGAGCATCCGGCGACGGTCCTGGTACTCACCAATCTCGCTTACGCCGACGCGCCGTGGCTCGCGGTGAAATCGCTCAACGCCGCATCAAGCCTGGTCTGGCACGAGCTTGCGCTGACCGGCAATTCCGCCCACCGCTTCGAGCAGCAGATCATCGATCTCGAGCCCTTCCTCGCGCTCAACTGGAAGGCGAGGGTAAGCGTGCGCACCGGCAATCCTATCTACGAGCGCCCGGTGGTGCTGGTCATCTATCGCGACGATTACCGCTTCCTGCTCGATCCGATCATTCCCCGGCCGGGCGGAACGATCGCCAATTACGACCTGGTCATTGCCTCACAGCCCTATCGAGCGCGCGCATCGCTTGAATTCAAGGCCAAGCGCGTGATCGGTCCCTTGGCGCGCGCTCTCGGCCCCGGCGGTCGCCTCATCGCCGTTCATTCGCACGGCCACGACCCCGGCATGGAAATCGTCCAGAAGGTCTGGCCGGACGACGATCCGTTCATCCATGACCGCCATCAGATTCTCAAGGCGGTGAAACACGAGCTGGGCAGCGCCGGCCGCGATCTCAACTTCAACGCCTATGCCGACAACCGCGCGCTGTTCCGCTACGTCATGCACACGCTGCCGTCGGAAATTTCCGATACGATCGGCACCTCGACGCTGTTCGCCGCCTGGAACGCCGCGATCTATGTGGCGCAGGTGGAAGACGACCGCCTCGCCGAAGTGGTGGCCGACGGCCGTTATATAGACGCCACCCGCTCGGTGCTGCGCGACCGCGGCGCGTTGTGGTTCTTCGACGAGTCCTATGTGATCTCGCGACGACGCGGCTGAGCAACGCGCATGGCAGCGCTCACACCGTTCCCAGCAGAGACGTTTTCCGCCGCGGTACGGCGCATCGCCACGTTCATGCAAAACTTCTCGATCGAGGCGACGCGGCCGTCGGACGCCGAGATCGCCGCGATCGCCGCGCTTCGCCGCGGCACCCGGGTCTATATCAGCTCGGTGCCCACCCGGCCGGCGCAGGAATCGCTTGATGCCGCGATCCGGCTGCGCCGCGCCGGGTTCGAGCCGGTGCCGCATGTGGCGGTGCGCAATTTCGCCAGCCTCGCCGCGCTCGACGATTTTCTCGCGCGGCTCAATGGCGAGGCCGAGGCGCGCAGTGTTCTCGTCATTGCTGGCGACCGCGACGAATGCGGACCGTTTCGCCGTGCCCTCGATGCCATCGACAGCGGCGTGCTGCAGCGGCGCGGCATCGGCACGGTCGGCATCGCCGGCTATCCCGACGGGCATCCGCGCGTGTCCGACGAGGAACTCAACCGCGCGCTCGCCGACAAGATCACGGCCGCTGAGGCGACCGGGCTTACCGTCGAGATCGTCACCCAGTTCTGCTTCGAGGCGCGGGCCATCCTCAACTTCGTCGCGCGGCTGCGCGCATTCGGGTTCGACCATCGCCTGCGCATCGGGCTCGCGGGCCCGACCGGTCTCGCGGCGCTGTTGCGCTATGCCACACGCTGCGGCGTCCGCAGCTCGGCGCAGGCGCTGGCGCGCCGCTCCGGCCTGATCCGCCAGATGTTTGCCATGACCACGCCCGACGACCTCATACGCGCGCTGGCGCAAGCCGCACCCGCCGGCGTCGATCCGCATTTCTTTTCCTTCGGCGGCCTGGGGACGACCGCGCGCTGGGCGCGCGCCGCCGCCGCCGGCCATATTGTGCTCGAAGGCGATGGGTTCGTCGTCGCGTCGCCGCCGACTCGGCAGCAGCTTGACCCGGAAAACAACAACAAGTGACGGCCGTCACTTCCGCACTGCGCGGCTGGTGCTCTCATTATAAGGTGGAGGCTGGATCGAAACGGGGAGTACACCAATGATCGCGGCCCTGAACTATCTACGGCAACTGACCGACGAATTCTTCACCTGGCAGATGCGTCGCGCCGCGCAGAGAATAAGCGCGCGACAGCAGCTCTTTCCCGCTTAAGCTCAGATGCCGAGCTGCTCGGCCAAATCAATGAGAGTTTTCGCCACGACGTCGACCGGTACACGCGGCGCCGCCTCGCCGCGGCCGGGACCGCTCTCGTTTGGCCGCGCGATATGCGCGGTGCGCAAGCCGCACGCCGCGGCGGCCGCAAGATCGGGGCTGTGCGCGGCGACCATCATGCACTCCGCCGCCGCGAGGTCGAAAGCCTCGGCGGCGGCGAGATAGACGCGCGGCTTCGGCTTGTAGTCGCCGGCGATCTCGGCGCCGAGGATCGCATCCCAGGGAAAATCATTACGCCGCGCCAGATCGACCATCAGGGAGATGTTGCCATTCGACACCGGCGCCAGGAGATAGCGGCGCTTGAGGCGGACGAGACCGGGCGTCACGTCGGGCCATTGATCGAGCCGATGCCAGGCCAGATTGAGATCGCGAAGCGCTTCCTCGGGCAGCGCGCCGAGGCCGAAGCGCGGCAGAATGCATTCGAGGTTCCGGCGGTGCAGCACGTCGAGCTTGCAAAAGCCGATACGGCCGGCGCGCACTTCCTCCATGGCGCCCTGATACTCGCCGCGCCACACGTCGGCGAAGGCGAGCCAGTCGAGCGCGTGGCCCGACGGCTCAAGCAGGAGCCTGGCCTCGCGGGCAATCCCGGTGCGCCAGTCGACGAGCGTGCCGAAGACATCGAAGAACAGCGCCTTGATCGCGGCCGGCATGATGGCGCCTCACGCATGATGCGGAAAAGAGAAGACGTTCTCCAAACAGATCACGCTCCGCGGGAAAGTCAAAGCATCAAATCGATCTATTTTGTTGCGATCGCGCTCTGGCGTAATCTCGGACCGGATGCCACAAGCGTGATGGCGCAAGCGCGAGGAGCACGATGCCGGATCTCGAGCGGTGGGAAAAGCGGTTCGGCGACCCCGGCTATTTCTTCGGCAAGGCGCCGAATGCCTTCCTCAAGGCGCAGGCGCATCGCCTGCGCGGGTTGAAGACCGCGCTCACGGTGGCGGATGGCGGGGGCCGCAACGGCGTATGGCTTGCCGAACAGGGCCTCGACGTGCTGGCCGTCGATTTTTCTGCGACCGCGATCGCCAAGGCGCGGACGCTGGCGCAGGAGCGCGGCGTGCGCCTCTTAACCGAAGTCGCCGACCTGACAAGCTGGCGCTGGCCGACGGCCGCGTTCGACGTTGTCGCGGCGATCTTCATCCATTTCGGTCCCGCCGACCGGCCGGCATTTTTCCGCAACCTGAAGAACGCGCTGAAGCCCGGCGGGCTCCTGCTGATGCAGGCCTATCGCCCCGAGCAGCTCAATTATCGCACCGGCGGACCGCCGGAGGCGGAACGAACCTATACGCGCGCCGTGCTCGAACAGGCCTTCGCCGATTTCTCCGAACTCGAGATTCGCGAGCATGACAGCATCCTCAATGAAGGCACGGCGCATGTCGGCATGTCGGCACTCATCGATCTCGTCGCCAGGAAGCAGGGATAGAACCGATGATCATCGACGCCTGGGCCCAACACCTGACACTTCGGCACTTGCAGGACCCGATATTCGATTCGCTGCGGCGATGGACCAAAGCCACCGGCTCGCTCGCGCCGCAGACCGCGCTGCCGATTTCCGCGACCATCGCCGCCATGGACCAGGGCGGCGTGGAAAAGAGCTTGATCAGCGCCTGGTACGCGCCGCACAATGTGATGATTTCCAATGACGAGGTCGCCGATTTTGTCGCCCAGGCGCCGAACCGGCTTATCGGGGTCGGTTCGGTCGATATTTCCAGGCCAATGGCCGCGATCCGGGAAATCCGCCGTTGCGTCGAACGGCTAGGGTTCAAAGCGATCCGCGTTCTGCCCTGGCTATGGGAGGCGCCGCCGACGGATCGCAGGTTCTATCCGGTCTATGTGGCGTGCTGCGAAATGGGCGTCCCGTTTTGCACCCAGATCGGTCACACCGGGCCGCTCATGCCGTCCGAGGTCGGCCGCCCGATCTACCTCGATCGGGTCGCGCTCGACTTTCCGGAACTGGTCATCGTTGGCGGCCATATCGGTTACCCATGGACCGACGAAGCCGTTGCCATCGCGACCAAGCACGAGAACGTCTACATCGATACGTCGGCTTATACGGTACGGCGGTATCCGGCGGCGCTGGTCGAATACATGCGCGGGCACGGCCGCGCCAAGGTCCTGTTCGGCACCAACTACCCGATGATCGCGCCGCTCAAGGCACTCGAGGGCATTGATGCGCTGGGCCTCAACGCACAGGTGAAAGCGATGTTCCTCGCCGAAAATGCGCAGCGAGTCTTCAAGCTCGCGACCGGCTAGACGGTGCAATCGTCGGCCGGTGGTTCCATACGGCTCCCGACCCGACCAAGAGGAATCCATGCCCAAAGCGCAATCGTCCCGCTCACGATCGAGCCGAACACCGCGATCGCCCTCCCCTCGCCTGCCGGCGCTCGCCACGGAGAGCTTGACGGGCGAGCAGCAAGCGCTGGTCGCGGCGATAAAATCCGGGCCGCGCGGCCGGTTCAGCAATGAGGGTCCGTTCGCGGTCTATCTGCATGCACCGGGCTACGGCATGCTGGCGCAAGAGCTCGGCGCACATCTGCGCTTCGGCACTAGCGTGCCGCCGCGGCTCGCCGAAGTCGCGATCCTGTGCACGGCGCGACATTGGCAGGCGCAGTACGAATGGGCGGCGCACGCAAGGTTCGCCGAACGCCACGGCGTCGCACCGGCGACGATCCGCGATCTGCAGGCCGGCCGCGCGCCGAAATCCGCGCCGCCGGACGAGATCGCGATCTACGGCTTCGTCAAGGAGCTTTACGCTACGCGGCGCGTGAGCAACGCCACCTACGCCCGCGTGCACAAATTGCTCGGCGACAAAGGCATGGTGGAGCTTGTCGGCACGCTCGGCTACTATGCGATGGTGTCGATGACGCTCAATGTCTTCCGCATGCCGGTGCCGCCCGGTAAGCCGACGCCGTTCCGCGAGCCGAAGTCTTAAAGCAGCAGAGAAGGCACGAACACAGCGACACTCAGGCCACGCGGCCGACCGATCTCGGGTCGCCGGATGGCGCCGGAGTCTTGCCGGCGGCGCGCGGCTTGTTCATGCGCTGGCGCAACAGATCGAGGAAACGCTCCTTGGGCATCGGCGGCGCCACCAACACCCCCTGCCCGAAATCGCAGCCCATCACCATCAGCGCCTGCAGATCCGCCGTGGTCTCGACGCCTTCGGCCACCGCGGCGCTGCCGAAGCGGTGCGCGAGATCGATGGCGGTCTGGCAGATGGCGGCGTTCGTCGCATCGGTCGAACAGCCGGTGACGAAGGATTGGTCGATCTTGAGCTCGGCGAACGGCAGATCGCGCAGGCTCGAGAACGACGAATAGCCGGCGCCGAAATCGTCGATCGCCATGCTGATGCCGCTGACCCGCAGTTGAGCGGCGACGTCCTTGGCCAGCGTCATGTCGCGCACGATTTGGTCCTCGGTCACTTCGACGATCAGTCCGGGCCAACGCGCCGATTTCGGGCGATGCGCGGCGACGAGTTTCGCGATCGGCAGCTTGAGCAGCACGCCGACCGGTACATTGATGGCGAGATGAAGATTAAAGCCCGCCTCCTCGAAAACCGCCCAATCGGCGAGCGTCGCCAACAGGGCATGCTGGGCGAGATCGGCGATGCTGCCCTCGTCGACATCGGGAAGAAAGCTGCCCGGCAGCAGAACGCCGAGCTCCGGGTGGCGGATGCGGGCCAGCGCCTCGGCGCCGGCAAGACATTTGCGCTTGAGATCGATCTTGGGCTGATACCAAATCTCAAACCAGTTGTTGCGGAGCGCCTCCGCTACGGCGATGCGCGGCCGCGGCGGCCCGCTCATCGAATCAACCAAAGATTGCCGCTCGTCCTCGGCCAGGTCTCGGATCGGCCCGGACCAGCTACGGACGTCCTTGGAATCGGGATCGCTCATGCTCGTAGACCGCGGATGGCGCCAGCATCGGTATACGGCAACTAGTCTTAACCAATCGTAAGGTGGGCCATCCGCCAGCCCATTCGGCGAGCGCCTGCACTCTTCGCCGCGAAGCCCCGGCCGGCCGGGGGCACGCGATTCAGTGCTTGTCCATCTGCATCATACCGCCATGGCCTTCCATCATGGTACCACCGCCCGGGGAAACGCCGGGCGCGGCCGCCCCGATCGCCATGATCGGGTATTCCACTTCGACGGTGCCGGCATGCTCAAATTTCAGCTTCGCTCCGACCGTCTTGCCCTGTTCCAGCGGGTGCTTGAGGCCGACGAACATCACATGCAGGGCGCCCGGCTTGAGCGTCGCGGTCTCGCCCGGCTTGATTTCCAGCCCTGCTTCCACCGGCCGCATCTTCATCACGCCCCCTTCCATGGTCATGGTGTGAATTTGGCACTCGGCGCTCGCGTCGCTGGAGTCGCAGGTGAGACGATCCGGCGTCGTGCCGTTGTTGGTCACGGTCATATAGCCGGCGCCCGAATTTGCCCCCTTGGGCGTCGCTCGCGCCCATGGCTGGGCGATGTGGATCGCGCCGACGTCGTAATCGGCGGCCCGGGCCTGCTCCGCCGAGAGCTGGCCCAGCGAGAGCGCGAACCCGGCCGCGAGGCCGAGACAGATGGACTTGTCCACAAGCTTTGTCATGACTTCGCTCCGTTTACGGATGCCCGCCCCCCTAATACGCCACTGGCACAGCGACGCGTTGCGGGTGGCGACGTGGTCGCATCTTTGCTCGGGGCCGAATCTAGGACGGCCCGCTCGCGTTTGGAATGCGACAACGAAGGCGCGGCCATGGCGGCGCACTCGATGGAACCCGCCTGGAAAACCGCCCCCGCGGCGGCTCGCCGCCTTACCGAATCACGGCCGAATCCCGCGTGTCACGGCGTGCGCGAACTCGCACCGCCCTTTTCGGGAGCGGCGATGATCGGCGTGCCGCTATCGGCCAGCGGCTTCATCGCCTCGCTTGCTTTCGTCGCTCCATTCTCGCCATCGGCGGGCTTAGGTGGAGCCGCGGTCGACTCCGCAGGCTTGACGACGCCGTCGCTACCCACTGCCGGCGCGGCAACGCCGTCCGGAACATGGTGATTGTGCGCCGTCGGCTCGGCGCTGCGATGTTCCCCGCCGACGACCGCTAGAATGGCGCTGATCACCTGGGCGTGCAGCCGGGCGGATTTGTCGATATTGAGATGGTCGATGCTGCGGTCGGCGCTCACGTCGACATTGACGAGCGTGCCGTGAAAGCCCGGCCCGCGCGACATGTGACCATAGTCTCCGTGAGTCAGATTGAGCAAATGGCCGACGTTACTCGGCGTGGCAAAGGATTGCTTGGCATCGAACGGCACGGCAAGCGCCACCGGCACGCCTTTTCTCCCCAAATAGGCGGACATTTCCATGACGGCATCGGCGCCCAGCGAATGACCGATGATGATGATCGGCCCCTCGGCGCCGGCTTTGTACGCGGCTGCCGCGCGGTCAGCGAGCGATTGCCACTCTGCGTAGTTGTGTACGGTGGCGTAAATCCCGTGGCGTTGAATCTTTTCCGCGAGCGCATCCATGCCCAGCGAGAAAATGTTCATGAGTCCGCGCAAGAGGTAAACGTGCGCGCGCGAATCCGCCATGCTTGGGCTCGGCCCAAGCCCAAGCATCATCAGGGCCGAAAGGAGCCCGAGGAACGCAAAGCGCCGCATGCTTCTCATAACCGCCTCTTGGGTCGTGAACTCATATTCGCTGCGCCGAAACGCCCCCCATTTTAGGGAATCAATGCCGCACCGCCAGCTTGATCCTGACATATTCCCCCCGAATTGCGTCCCCGATCGCAAACATGCGCGAATCTGTAGCAAAAATGCCACGCTGCCGGCCTCCTCGATTCAGTAAATCCACGGCAGAACACGCGCCGTACGGCGCATATAGGCGCGGTACTCGTCGCCGAAAGCGGCGATCATCATATCCTCCTCACGCCGCACCCGGCCGAAGAACAGCAAGCCAAAACCGACGAGGCCCGCCGGCCCTACGATCCAATTGGGGAAAAGCAGGAGCTGCGCGATCGCCATGAGCCAAAAGCCCGCATACATCGGATGCCGCACGCTGGCGTAGACGCCGGTTGTGACCAGCGTATGGCGCTCACGCAGATCAAGGCTCACCGACCAGTTGCGGCCGAGATCGCGATGCGTGCGATAAAACAGCCAAAGCACGCCCAGCAATATGGCAATTCCGAGATAACCTTGGGCCGCGGTCATGGGGTAACTGGCAAAGCGGGGAAATCCGGTCGCGACGTAGACAAAGGGTACGATACCGAGCCCGGTGAGCGAGCAAGCGAGCAGGATGATTTCGCGCGTGTCGCGCGCCGAATGGCGGACCGGCGTCTTGCGCGACCGCCGCCGCGGCTGCAACCGCAGGATGAACCAGAGAACGCAGAAGGTCAGCCAGGCGATTTTCGACACAGTCACGGTCACGAGGCCGGCTCCTGTGCGGATGCGGGCAAGGCCATTTGCCATGCCGCAGTCAGGGCGCCTTCGGCGGTGAAAGCCGCGACCGTCGCCTCGGAATTGGCGACCCGTTCGGCAAGCGGAAGCGGACCACAGCAGAGCATGTAGTAGTCGTAGAAATAACGCCGCTCGTTGCCCATCACGGCCTGACGGTGGATGCGCAGAAAATTGAGGTGGAAGCGCCTATAGGTTGCCTCCTCCACCATCAAGCGGATGCGGATGATCTTGATGATCGGCTTGCCGGTTGCCGGCAGGCCAATCGCCACCACCGGGTCGACCTTGTACACGTTGATGACGTCGACAAGCGCCTGGAACTCCACCCAGTAGACCCCCGGCGCATTGGCCACCCTGGCGACGGCCTCGCGCAGCCAGCCGGCCGCCGGATGCAGCGCGAGCTTGAGCAGCGAGGAGCCGCTGGAGACCAGATGCAGCGGCTTGCCGCGGCGCCCGAGTTGCGGATCGAGTTGTAGGGCGCGGTCGACGACGAGCAGCGAAAGCGGCGCGCCGAGGCTGTGGCCGTCGACGATGATTTCGTCGGCATCGGTCTCGCGCGCGAGGCGCACCAGCTCGTGGGCCAGCCGCTCAAGCCGCTCCTCGACCTGCGGCCGCAGCCGGTGGACGAAGTCGCGCGCAAAATACCAGTCGTCGAGCGCATAGCGAATATGCAGCATCCGTCCTAACAGCAGGCGCAGCGCCACGAAGACGGCGAACACCAGCACCGGCGCCCAGAATGCGGAATAGGGCAGGCCGCTGTGGCGTTCGAAAGCGCGCGTGAGTCCGATCGACAGCCAGATCATGCCGGCGATGTAGACCAGGGGAGCGAGAAAGAACCCGCCATATCGCCATGCCACGGCGAAATACTTGAAGGCTGTGCCGGTGAGAATGAACTCGATCAAGGTGGCGGCGCCGAGCGGCAACCGCCACCAATCGCTCTCCCGGGCGTCGGCGGTGACGAAGTCGTCCCAGCGGAAATAATGATAATCGGTCGCTACGCGCCAGTTCGGTCCGCGGGTCTCGATCGTCCAGCTGGCAACGGCGCCGTCGGCGGAAAGCGCTGCCGGAGACACTTCGCCGCGCACGCTCCAGGCCTTCTCGAACCGCGCCATCTCGCGGATGAAACGGCGATGCTGGTGCTCCACGCCGACCGGCTCGTAGCCGATCATCTGCACGAAACATCGCTTGCGCACGAGCGTCGGCATGGACGACCCCTGTCACGGGTTCATTAGGGAATATGACTTCGCCGATCAAGCGAGGTTGAATCGAAGCATTGGGTGAACAAGTTCCGATAACTCCCGGTCGGCCAAAGCAACCGCCGCTTCCGCTGCCCGGGCGCGTCATCGGAAGCCGCCGTTGAACTTGGCGGCATCCTTCGCTATACGAGGCATCCTCGACCTGAGGGGCCCGTAATGACCGGGCTTGTTCGCGCCGTCGTTTGCGCCGGCGCCATTCATGCTGCCAGCAAGAAGAGCATGCCTGATGTCCACCACATACGATAAAGTGGCTGAGATCATTGCGGAAACCTGCGATATTCCGCGTGAGAACATCAAGCCGGAAAGCCACGCGATCAACGATCTCGAAATCGATAGCCTCGACTTCCTCGACATTGCCTTCGCCATCGACAAGGCGTTCGGCATCAAGCTTCCGCTCGAGCAATGGACTCAGGAAGTCAACGACGGCAAGGCGACCACCGATCAGTACTTCGTGCTGAAGAATCTGAGCGAACGGATCGACGAACTGATTGCGGCCAAGGGCGCCTGAGGCGCCGCGCATGCGTCTTGAATATTTTCAGATGATTGACCGCTTCGTGGAGGTCGATGCCGGCGGCCGTATAGCGCGCACCGTGTGCACCGTGCCGCGGGAGAGCACGGTGTTCGAAGGTCACTTCCCCGGCTATCCGCTGATGCCGGGCGTGCTGCTCATCGAATGCATGGCGCAGACGACGGGATGGTTGGTGAGCGGGCTCACCGGCTTCACCGGCCTGCCGGCGCTCGCCGGCGTCAAGGAAGGCAAGATCCGCACGGCCGTGTTTCCCGGCGACGAGCTCGAATTCGAAGGCAGGGTGGTGCACGAAGGCTCGGGCTATGCTGTCGGCGAAGCCAAGGGCTGGTGCAAGGGCACACCCGTCTGCGACGCCACGCTCACCTATCGCATCGTCCCCTATCCGAGCCCGCACTTTCGCGACGCGCTGTGGGAATGGGCGGAACGCATCAATTTTCCGGCAAAGGAGTTCATCAAGTGACCGAACGCCGCGAGGTGTTGATCACCGGCGTTGGTCTTCTCACCTGTTTGGGCGAGGGGCTCGAATCGGCTTGGCACCACCTCGAGCGCGGCGGTCCGCCTCCTTACGATGGCAAGAGCTTTGCGCCCTATTTCGTACATCCGCTTCCGCCGATCAATTTCGACAAGCAGATTCCGAAGCGAAGCGACCAGCGGCAGATGGAGACTTGGCAGCGGGTTGGGGTGTACACGGCCGGCCTTGCGCTCAGCGACGCCGGCATCGCCGGCAAGCCCGATCTGCTCGACCACACCGACATGATCGTTGCCGCCGGCGGCGGCGAGCGCGATCTCGCGGTCGATACCGCGATCCTTGCCGGCATGCACAAGGCCGCCGAGCCGGCGGCCTTCCTTAATGAGCGGCTGATGAGCGACCTGCGTCCGACCTTATTTCTGGCGCAGCTCCCCAACCTCCTCGCCGGCAACATCTCGCTGGTGCACGGGGTCGTCGGCTCTTCGCGCACTTTCATGGGTGAGGAGGCCGCGGGCGTCGACGCCGTGCGCGTCGCCCAAGCGCGCATCGCCGCCGGACAGAGCGAGTTGACGCTGGTCGGTGGCTCCTATCACGGCGCGCGCTGGGACGTGCTGCTCGCCTTCGAGCTCGGCAGCGTCGCGTTGCGTGGCAAATTCGCGCCGGTCTGGGATCGCGGCCCGGAAGGCGGCATCGCCTTTGCGACCATCGGAGCCTTTCTGGTGCTTGAAAGCCGCGGCCACGCGGAGGCCCGCGGCGCCCGCGCGCACGCGCGGATTTCGGCGGTTCTTTCCGACCGCAACCTGCGCCAGCCCGGAGAAACGGAGACGGCGCTGCGCCGCCAATGGCAAAAGATCGCGCCGCAAGTCGACCGCGCGCATGCGGCGGTGATTTCCGGAGCGGCCGGACTCGAACCGGCGACTTCGGCGGAGCGGCGCGTTCTCGATGAAATCGGACTTCCCGTCCGCAATACCGGGACCTATATCGGGCATGGGCTCGATAGCCAATTCCTGGCCAATCTCGGGATCGCCTGCGCGGTGATCGAGCATGGCAAGCTTTTTGCCCCGATGGGGACGGGCGACGTGGGCGAAAGTCCTCCGTCCCTCTCGCAGGTCGTCGTCACCAGCGTGGGGAATTGGCGCGGCGAAGGACTTGCGCTGATCGAGCGGGCCGATTGAGGAGAACGTCATGGCAGGCGCAACACGCGACAAGGCGGGCCGTCCGGTCATTGCCGTCACCGGCATGGGAGTGGTCACCTCGCTCGGCATCGGCAAGGCGGACAATTGGGCCAAACTGAGCGCGGGTGTCTCCGGCATCCGTCGCATTTCCCGCTTTCCGCTCGACAGCCTGCGCACCACGATCGCCGGTAGCGCCGACGACGTCTACAAGGACTACATGCCGCCGGCGGAGCTTTCCGAGCGCATGGCGCTGCTCGCCGGCGAAGAGGCGATCGCCGAGTCGGGCATCGGCACGAAGGGCCACTTCCCCGGTCCGCTGTTTCTGGCTTTGCCGCCGCTCGAGATCGAGTGGCCCTACCGCAGGGCGTTGGCCGAACATGCCCGCGGTAATGGCGATATCGGTTATCCCGATCTCTTGCGCGTGGCCCGCGAGCCGCAATTCTCCCCGATCTACGAGACCCTGAAATACGGCATCATCGGCGAGCACCTGGCCGCGCATTTCGGCACCGAAGGCTCGCCGATCTCGCTCACCACGGCCTGCGCGTCCGGCGCCACTTCGGTCCAGCTCGGTGTTGAAGCGATACGGCGCGGGGAATGCGTGGCGGCGCTGGCGCTCGGCGCCGACGGTTCTTTGACCGCCGAGTCGTTGGTGCGCTTTTCGCTCCTCTCCGCCCTTTCGACGCAGAACGACCCGCCGGAACAGGCGTCAAAACCATTCTCGAAGGACCGCGACGGCTTCGTGCTCGCCGAAGGCGCCGGCGCCCTGGTGTTGGAAGACTTCGACCACGCCCGTGCCCGCGGCGCGCGCGTGCTCGGCATCCTCGAGGGTTGCGGTGAAAAATCCGATTCCTTCCACCGCACCCGCTCCAGTCCGGACGGCAAGCCGATCATCGCCTGCATGCGCAACGCGCTCGCCGACGCCGGCGTCGGCCCCGAGGAGGTCGACTACATCAACGCCCACGGCACCAGCACCCCCGAGAACGACAAGATGGAGCACCTCGGCGTCTCGACCGTGTTCGGCGATCGCATTCGCGGCATTCCGATCTCGTCAAACAAGTCGATGATCGGTCACACCCTGACTGCGGCCGGTGCCATCGAAGCGGTGTTCACCCTGCTCACGCTCGAACACGGGCGTATTCCGCCGACCATCAATCACAACGTTCCGGATCCGGCGATCCCGCTCGATGTCGTGCCGAACGTGGCACGCGACGCGCGCATCGATCGCGCCATCTCCAATTCCTTCGGCTTCGGCGGTCAGAATGTCTGCCTGGTCATGACGCGGGAGCCGGCGTGAGCGGCGCTGCGGCAGCAGCGATCGGCGGCGAGCTGCGAACGGTGGCTCCGGCGCGTTCGATGCGCGCGCTCACGCTTGTCGCCGAGCGAAAGATCGAGCTCACCGAAATCGCCGCGCCGCCGGCGCCGGCGGCCGGCGAGGTGCAGATCGGCATCAAGGCGATCGGCCTCAACCATATCGACGTTTGGGGCTGGCGCGGCATGGCGTTCGCCAAGCGGCAGCTCCCGCTCATCGTCGGCGTCGAGGCGGCGGGCGAAATCGTCGCCGTCGGTCCCGACGTGACCGCATTCAAGCGCGGCGACCGCGTCGTCGCCTATGGCGGTCTCACCTGCGGCGCCTGCAAGGCCTGCCGCGAAGGGCGCGACAATCTCTGCGAGGATGTCGGCGGCATCATGGGCTTTCATGTCGACGGCTTCGCCCGCGATCTGCTCAACATGCCGGCGCGGCTGGTGATCCCGATCCCAGCCGGCGTGAGCTTCGGCGATGCCGCCTGCGCGCCGGTTGCCTTCGCCACCGTGCAGCACATGCTGTTCGACAACGCCAAGCTTGAGCCGGGCGAGACCATCCTGGTGCAGGCCGGCGGCTCCGGCATCGGCACCGCCGCCATCAAGATGGCGAAGGCGATCGGCTGCACCGTCATCACCACCGTCGGCGACGACGACAAGGCGGCGAAGGCCAAGGCGCTCGGCGCCGACCACGTCATCAATTACCGCACCGCGCGGTTCGAGGGCGTGGTGCGCAAGCTCACCGCCAAGAAGGGCGTCGATGTCGCCTTCGAGCATGTCGGACCCGACACCTTCAACGGCTCGCTCCTGTGCCTCAAGCGCGGCGGCCGGCTCGTCACCTGCGGCTCGACCTCGGGACAGTCGACCAGCATCAACCTGTTCCAGCTCTACCTGCAGCAATACCGGATCTTCGGCTCGTTCGGCGCCTCGATGCGCAACATCCGTGAGAGCCTGGCCAAGATGGCATCCGGCCTGACGCCGGTGATCGACACCGAGGTGACGCTTGCCGATTTCGAGCGCGGCCTCGCGCGGCTGGAAAGCCGGCAGGTGTTCGGCAAGATCATCGTCCTGTTCTGATGGCCGAGCGACGTTTCAAGCTCATGCTCGACGGCATGATCGGCGCGTCCGCGGTCGCCCTGGTGCGCGCGGTCAAGCTCATGGATCGCCGGCGCGCTGCGAACTTTGCCGGCGCGCTGCTGCGCGGGATCGGCCCGCTGTTCAAGGAACATCGCCTCGGCCGCGACAATCTGCGTGCCGCCTTTCCGGAAAAATCCGACGCCGAGATCGAGAAAATTCTTGCCGGCGTGTGGGACAATCTCGGCCGCCTCGCCGTCGAGTTCGCCCATCTCGACGAATTCAAGCTCGCGGGCGACGACCCTCTCGAGTCCGACGTCATCACCTATTCGCCGCAAACGCGCGAGCGCGGCGAGCGCATCGTGCAGGACGGCAGGGCGAGCATCGGCTTCGCGGCGCATCTCGCCAATTGGGAGCTGCCGGCGCTCGGTGCGCGCCTGATGGGTATCAAAACCGCCGTCCTCTACCGGCGGCCGAACATCGACGCCATCAGCAATGCCATCACCCGGCTGCGCACGCCCCTCATGGGCGACTTGGTCGCCACCGGGCTTGACGCGCCGGTCAAGCTCGGGCGGCTGCTGCAAGCGGGCGTCCATGTTGGCATGCTGGTCGACCAGCATTACACCAAGGGCATCGAGGTGGATTTCTTCGGCCGGCCCTGCAAGGCCAATCCGCTGATCGCGCTCCTCGCCCGGCAGACCGAATGTCCCATTTACGGCATGCGCGTGGTGCGCCGGCCGGACGGCAACAGCTTCTTCGGTGAAATCACCGAGCCGATCGAGCCTATGCGCGACGCCGACGGCCGCGTCGACATTCGGGGCACCATGCAGGCGATCACCTCGATCGTCGAGAGCTGGGTGCGCGAGTATCCCGAGCAATGGCTGTGGCTGCATCGCCGCTGGCGGTGATGAGGAACGCACTACAGCGCGGCGGCCGCCTCCTTGAGGCGTTTGCCGATTTCGGCACGCCCGGCGACGGTCTGCGACCAGCCTCGGGTGACGATTGTGAGCCCGCCATCGATCACGAAATTGTGGCCGTTGACGAAGCTCGAGCCGTCGCCGGCAAGAAAGACCGCCGCCCGCGCGATATCCTCCGGCATGCCGGCGCGCGGGATCGGTTGCAGCGTGGCAAAAATCCCCTTCGCCGCATCGGCGGCCCGGTCGGCCTTGGCGCCCTCCAGTCCCGCGGCCTTGGCGAAAATGCCGGTCACGATCGCGCCCGGCGCGATGCAGTTGACGCGTATGCCCTTTTCTCCGAGCTCGGCGGCGGCCGATTGCGTGAGCGAGTGCACGACAGCCTTCGACGCGCTGTAGATGTGGCCGGAGGCGCCGCCGCGCAGACCGGCGATGCTGCCGATATTGATGATGCTGCCGCTTCCCTGCTTGAGCATCACCGGCGCCACATGTTTGATGCCGAGGATGACGCCCCGGACATTGACCGCAAGGAGCTGGTCGATGCTGGCGACGTCGAGCTCGGTGATGCTGATCATCGGCGCGGGAACGCCGGCATTGTTGACCCGGCAGTCGATACGGCCGAACGATTTGACGGCGTGATCGACCATGGACTTCACCTCGGCTTCGCTCGCCACGTCGGTGCGGATGAAGCGCACGCCGAGCCGCTTTTCCAAGGCGCGGCCTTCGGCCTCGCGGCGCGCGCCGACGACGACCTTGGCCCCTTCCTCGACGAAGAGTTCGACGATCCGTTCGCCGATGCCGCTCGTGCCGCCGGTGACGACGGCGACCTTGCCGTTCAGCGCGCCCATTTGTGCCTCCTGTTGCCCGCTCAGCGCCCGGTCTTGATCCGCGTCCACAGCCGGTTGATCAGCCGCTGCGTCTTCTGGTCGTGCGCGGCGATGGTATAGAGCTTAGCCATGGTCGCGGCGTCGGGATAGATGGTGCGGTCGTCGAGGATCGATCGGTCGATGAATTGCTGGCTCGCCAGATTGCCGTTGGCGTAGGCGACGAAATTGGTGTTTTTCGCCGCCACTTCCGGCCTGAGCAGATAATCGATGAATTCGTGCGCCTCAGCCACGTCGGGCGCGTCCTTGGGGATGGCGAAATTGTCGAACCACAATTGCGCGCCCTCGCGCGGGATCGAATAGGCGATCGCGACGCCGCCCTTCGCCTGCGCGGCGCGCCTCTGCGCCTGCTTGATGTCGCCGGAGAAGCCGACGACGAGGCAGATCTCGCCGCTCGCCAGCGCGTTGAGATATTCGGATGAATGAAACTTGCGGATATAGGGCCTGATCCGCGTGAGCACGTCAGCGGCCTTTTCCAGATCGCCGGGATCGCTCGAGTTCGGGTCGAGGCGCAGATAGTGCAGCGCCGCCGGCATGATGTCGTCGGAGGAATCGAGCATGTGGATGCCGCAATCCTTGAATCTCGCGATCCTTTCCGGCGCGAAGACGTCGTTCCAGGAATCGAGCAGGGATTCGGCCAGCGCGCTTGGCCCGAGAATGTTGCGCGCGTCCTTGACGTTGTAGCCAATGCCCGTCGTCCCCCACATGTAATTGACCGCGTATTGATTGCCGGGATCGTAGTCGGCGAGCCGGCGCGCGATCTCCGGCCACACATTGACGAGGTTCGGCAGCCGCGACTTGTCGAGTTTCTGGAAGACGCCGGCGCTGATCTGACGGGCAAGAAAATAGCCGGTCGGCACCACGACGTCGTAGCCGGATCGGCCGGCGAGGAGCTTCGCCTCCAGCGTGTCGTTGGAATCGAACGTGTCGTAGCGGACTTTGATGCCGGTCGCCTTGCTGAAATTCTCGAGCACGGTCGGATCGATATAATCCGACCAGTTGTAGACATTGACGACACGCTCCTTTTGCGCCGGCGCCGGGACCGACGCGGCCGCGGCGAACAACGCGACGACGAGCGGCAGACCGACGCCGGCTTGCCGCGCGCGCCTGGGAGTGACGGCGGCAAAGAATGAAGCGACAGCAGATCGCATCACGGCAGGATCGCCTCACGTCTCGGTCGGCAGCCCGGCGGCCTTCCAGGCCAAAAGCCCGCCGGCGAGATGGGCGCCATAGGCGAAGCCCTGCTCCTGCGCCGCAATCGAGGCGGCGACCGAGCGACGGCCGGAGCGGCAGGCGAACACGACCTCGCGCCCCGCCGGCACCGGGATCGCGCCAGGATCAAAGGACGAGAGCGGCGCGGGAACGGCATCGGGAAAACGCTCGAGCGCCGTTTCCCTCGGCTCGCGCACGTCGACCAGCACCATGCGTCCCTCGGTGATGCCGCGGGCGACCTCTTCCGGCGTCAGATCGCGCACGCTCGGCTCTTGTCCCGGTTGATCGGACATCGTCAATCTCCTCGTGGACGCGATCTCGTCGTGAAGGCGAGCGCTCGGCGGCCAAGAGCTTGCGCGAAGAGCGGCGGGAATCAAGGGGCCTGTTCTCCGCCCCGGCATCGGCCCGCTCTGAGAGGTGTAGCGAACGCGTTTTACCGACGCCGTCGCTGGCCCGCACGCCGCGCCGTCCAGCGCTCAAGGCTTCAAATCCGGCGGCACCGGGGGCGCCTCGCGCATCAAGGTGATGGTGACACGGCGGTTGGCGGCGATGAACGGATCGTCGGGAAACAGCGGATCGGTGTCGGCCTTGCCGGCGACTGCGTAGAAATTGTTCGACGGCATGCCTTCCTCTTCGAGAATCTGGCGTACCGCATTGGCGCGGTCGGCCGACAGGTTCCACGGGCCGTAATCGGGCCGCGGCGGCGTTTTCGAGGCCGAGGTATGGCCGGTGATGGCGATGCGATAGGGCGTTGCCTTAAGCGGCGCGGCGAGCTTCTCGATGATGCGGCGGGTGCGCTCGTAGGGCTCGCGGGAGCCCTCCGCGAACATCGACCGACCCTCCTGGTCGACGATCTCGATGTTCAAGCCCTCCTTGGCGTCCTCGATCATGATGTGCTTGGAGGCCTCGGTGAGCTCCGGCAGCTCCTGCAGGGCCTGGCGCAGCGACGCCGCGGCAAGGGCGAAGGCCTGGTCGTTCTGCAGATGGGTGCCGTACTCGTGATTGCGGTCGTGCTCGTCCGGCGTCGGCACTGCCGAAGCGTCCTCGGGCTGGACATGGGCGGCGTTCTTCAGTTTCGGCCGCGTCGGCAGGCCGTTGACCTCGATGATGCCGGAATAGCGCACATTGGTCTGCACACCGAAGGCGTCGCGCATCGAGCCGGCGACGATCTGCAGCTTCTGCTGGTCCTGGTTTGAGAAGGCGACCAGCATGACGAAAAAGCTCACCAACAGGCCCATGAGATCGGCGAAGGTGACGAACCAGCCGTGGCCGCCGGCATGAGCATCCTTGCGTCGCGCCATCGCTCAAAAATCCTCGCGGCAGTGAATTTGTCGGCGCATGATCTGTCGCGAAAACCGCTAATCCCTGGTCCCAATCATCTCCGGCGGTCAGGCCGGCACCGTTTCCGCCTCCTCCTGCCGGTGTTTCTCCGGCAGATAGGCCAGCAGCATTTCGCGCACCAGCGTCGGGCTTTTCGAATCGCGTATCATGAGAACGCCGTCGATGATGAGGGTGCGGTTGGTCTCCTCATCGACCAGCTTGAGATGCAGCTTGTCGGCGATCGGTAGGCAAATCAGATTGGCGACCGCAGCGCCGTAGAAAGTGGCGAGCAGGGCCACCGCCATGAACGGTCCGAGCTTGGACGGGTCGGTCATGTTGGCGAACATCTGCACCATGCCGATCAGCGTGCCGACCATGCCGAAGGCGGGCGCGCAGTCGCCGACCGCACGGTAGATCTTCTGGCCCTCGTCGAGATGGGTGAGGAAATTGTCGCGGTCGCGCTCGAGATTGTCGCGGATGAAGGCGGCATCATAGCCGTCGGCGACGAAGCGAATTCCTTTGGCGAGAAACGGGTCCTCGATCTCGACCTTCTCGAGGCCGAGCGGCCCCTGCTTGCGGGCGATTTCGGCAAGGCCGGCGATCTCGTCAACCAGGTCGCGCTGAGTGATGCGGCGCATGGTGAAGGCGAATTTGGCGCCGAGTGGTAGGCCATGAAAGATCGATGACAGCGGGAAGCGGATCAGGGTGGCGGCGAACGAGCCGCCGAAGATGACGATGGCGGCGTGGGTGTCGAGAAACATCCTGATGTCGCCGCCCATCAGGATGAGCGTGCATAGCACCACGGCCCCGGCGAGAAGGCCCAGGCCCGTTGCAATGTCCATGTCCAGCTCCCATCCCGCGACGCGCGACTTGCTGACGCAACCTGAGCGTAGCGTCATTGCGCTTAAGGGACGGTTACCTCCCCGGGGCGGTCTGCGGCCGGCGTGTCGAGCTATCCGATTGCCTGGGCCTTTCGCCTGGAGTAGGCCTCTCGCAACCGGCGACCCCGCAACCCGAACCAGCGCCCCGGGCGCCTCGGCCTGTCCAAAGGGAGAATGTTCATGCGCGAGATCGGCCATTTCATCGGCGGCAAGGAGGTGAAAGGAGCGTCGGCGCGTTTCGGCGACGTATTCGATCCCAATACCGGCGAGGTGCAGGCGCGCGTCGCCTTCGCCAAGCGTTCCGAGGTCGAGCACGCCATTGCCGTCGCCGAGGCGGCGCAGCCGGCCTGGGCGGCCATGAACCCGCAGCGCCGCGCCCGCGTGCTGATGAAATTCCTCGAACTGGTGCAGAAGGAATTCGACAGCCTGGCGCGGCTTCTCTCCTCCGAGCACGGCAAGATCCTCGCCGACGCCAAGGGCGACGTCCAGCGCGGCCTGGAAGTGGTCGAGTTCGCCTGCGGCATCCCGCACCTGCTCAAGGGCGAATTTACCGAGAGCGCCGGCCCGGGCATCGATCTGTTCTCCATGCGCCAGCCGCTCGGCGTTGTCGCCGGCATCACGCCGTTCAACTTCCCGGCCATGATCCCGATGTGGAAATTCGCCCCGGCGCTCGCCTGCGGCAACGCCTTTATCCTCAAGCCCTCGGAACGCGCCCCCTCGGTGCCGATGCGGCTCGCCGAGCTTCTGCTCGAGGCCGGACTGCCGGCCGGCGTGCTCAACGTCATCAACGGCGACAAGGAGGCGGTCGACACCATCCTCACCGACCCGCGCATCAGAGCGATCGGCTTCGTCGGCTCCTCGGCGATTGCCGAATATGTCTACACGACGGCATGCGCCAACAACAAACGCGCGCAATGTTTCGGCGGCGCCAAGAACCACATGATCGTAATGCCCGACGCCGACATGGATCAGGCGGTCGACGCGCTGATCGGCGCCGGCTACGGCTCGGCCGGCGAGCGCTGCATGGCGATCGCGGTGGCGGTGCCAGTCGGCAGGAAGACGGCCGACAATTTGTTGGAAAAGCTCGTGCCGCGCGTGGAGAATCTGAAGATCGGGCCATCGACCGACGCCCAGGCCGATTACGGGCCGCTGATCACCAAGGCGCATCTGGAAAAGGTCAAGGGCTATGTCGACCTCGGCGTCAAGGAAGGCGCCAAGCTTGTGGTCGATGGCCGCGGCTTCAAGCTGCAGGGCTATGAGAAGGGCAATTTCATGGGCGGCTGCCTGTTCGACGAGGTCACGCCCGACATGCGCATCTATAAGGAGGAGATTTTCGGCCCCGTGCTCTCGGTGGTGCGCGCCAGGGATTACGAGGAGGCGGTGCGGCTGCCGTCGGAGCACGAATACGGCAACGGCGTCGCCATCTTCACGCGCGACGGCGACGCGGCGCGCGATTTCGTCAGCCGCGTCGACACCGGCATGGTCGGCATCAATTTCGCGATTCCGGTGCCGCTCGCCTATTACACCTTCGGCGGCTGGAAGCGCTCCGGCTTCGGCGACCTCAACCAGCACGGGCCTGACGCGGTGCGCTTCTACACCAAGACCAAGACCGTGACCGCGCGCTGGCCCTCCGGCGTCAAGGAAGGCGCCGAATTCGTCATTCCGACGATGAAGTGACTTTAGGCGATGTCCTCATGAATCAACATGTCGGCTACTCCCCGGTTAGCGACCGAACAGCCGACATGCAAAAACAGACGCGAAGTGCCAACAGCAGAAGTCAGAACGGCACGCTGCCATCAGTATTTCGCGACGACTGGACGCCGCTAAAGTCCCATGCGCCGAACTTGGCATAGAGGTATTCAGCACCAACCGAGAATCCGCCCCAAAGCGCGATCTGCGTGCCACCGCCGACCACCTCCCGTGATATCGTGCTGAGTGCCTACGGTCGTCCACGGCGCTTGCCTCCGCGCCCGATTCCCGTCGCCTTTAAAGGCTGAACGAGCCACGCGGAAACTGCGTAAGCTCCGGGTAGCGCAGGTTGGCCTCAAAAGGTCAAGCGCCCTGTGAGTTACATCATCAGCAGCGTTTTCAGGCGACGCTGGAATAGCTCCGTCAACCCGGTACGGTTGAGATGGTCGGTATCGAAATAGAAGCTCGGATCGTCCAGCTCGGTCGAAAAATCGAGGAGCGGCACCGCGCGTTCCGCCAGAATGCGCGCAAGGCTGTCATCGAAGGCGGCCTCGCCGCGCAGCTGATTGCGGAATTGCGCCGGCGCCGGCAGCTTGACGGCGACCACGCGCGTGTCGTGCTGCTGGGCGATGGCGACCAATCCGCCGAACACGTCGACATAGTGGGCAAGCACGGCCGGCGCCTGCGGGTCGGGGTAGAGGTAGGCGATGCGCTTGGTCACGGCCGAGACCGACGGCCGGTAGACGCGATCGAACTGGGCTTCGCCCTCCCAGGCGTCGCGTTGGAAGCGGTCGCGGTTGTTGACCTTGGAGAATCCGGAGACGTAGTCGAGTAGCGCCTTGGGGCTGACGCCGTCATTACGCACATAGTCCGACATCAGCGCCACGGTCGCGGGCGCAAACGGCGTGCCGCGGATCAGCTTCACATCGGCGAAGCGGTCCTCGTTCCAGGCGCGCGACCAGAAACCGAACGAATCCACCACATAGAGCAGATTGCCGGCGCGATGCGCGCGCAGGAACGACTGCAGCACGAAGCGGTTGTAGAGCGGGCCGGTGCCCGGCGAGGCCAGATTGATGATGCGCAAGCCGGTCTCGTGCTGCATGAAGGCGTTGAAATCGTCGAAATCGAGCGGCATCGCATGCGAGGCGCCGAGCACGAGCCAGTCGTAGTCCGCCGCCGGCGGCGCCGTCGCGATCTTGTAGAGCGCGTTGCTGTGGCCGTTGCGGAACAGGAGCCGCTCGCAGCCGAACGACAAGCCGGCATAGAGCACGAGCCCGATCGCCATGAACAGGAACGCCGATCTTTCCAGATGCTGCATGGCGGTCATTCCTGCCTCAGAACTGCATGTAGATGAATTCCTTCGCCTGCCAGCGTCCGAGCAGCAGCAGCGCGAAGATCAAGAGATAATAGGCGCCCCACCGCACCGCGACCGGCGCATCGGCGAGGCGTTGGAACACCGGCCGCCGTTCATCGACGATCTCGTAGCCGATCAGAAAGGCGATGAGGCCGAAGGCCGTCAGTTGCTCGGTGCTGAACGGATAGATGGCGAAGAGCGACGGCAGGTCGCCCAGGCGCGCGCCTATTCTGCGCAGCACCACGAGCGCGTCGTGAATCGAAGCGGCGCGGAAGAACACCCAGGCGATGGTGATCAGGTGGAAGGTGATGACGGCGCGCAGCACTGCGAGCGCGGCGCTCGACTTGACCCGTGGCAGCGCCTCGCCGACGCGGCGCCACAGCCGCCGGGTCGCGAGCCCGGCCCATTGATAGAAGCCGTTGAGCGCGCCCCAGATCAGGAAGGTCCAGCCAACGCCGTAACCCAGGCCGGCATGCCAGAGCCCGCTGACCAGAAACACGATCATGACGTTAGCGGCGCGGCGCAGCGGGCCGGCGCGGCTGCCACCGAGCGGGATGTAGAGATAGTCGCGGAACCAATGGCTGAGCGAAATGTGCCAGCGCTCGCCCCAGAATTCGGCGGTGCTGCGCGACAGATACGGCCGGCGGAAGTTCTCCATCAAGGTGAGGCCGAACAGCGACGACGCGCCGAGCGCGATGTCGGTATAGCCGGAAAAATCGCAGTAGATTTGGAAGGCGAAGAAATAGCTGCCGAGCAGGAGCTCGACCGGCGGCGCGAACGACACGATCGAGAAGGTGTGGTCGACCATCTGCGCGAGGTTGTCGGCGATCACCACCTTCTTGAACAGGCCCCAGCCGATCAGCTGCAAGCCGAGCACGATGCGCTTCGAATCGCTGCGCAATCCGGACCAGAGCTGCGGCAGGAACGTCGTCGCCCGTTCGATCGGGCCGGCGAAGATCTTGGGGAAATAGGCGACGAACAGCACCGTGCCGGCGAGCTTCTGCTGGGCGGTGAGGCGTCCGGCATAGATGTCGATCAGATAGCTTGCCGCCGAAAAAGCGTAGAACGAAAACCCCGCCGGCGCAGTGAGGCCGAGCCGCGGCAGCGCGAAGTGGGGAATGAGATTGGCAGCGCTGATTTCGCCGGCGACGAAATCATAGAACTTGAATGCGGTGAGCGAGCCGAGCACCACGACAAGACCGCCGGCCAGCACCGCGGCGCGCCCCGACGGCTTTTCGGTCCGCGCCAGCCACCGGCCGCAGAGGTAGATGACGAGCGTGACTGCGCCGAGGTAGACCAGATTGAACGGGTGCAAGAAGCCGTAAAAGACATAACTCGCCAGCAGCAGCACCGCCCAGCGCTGCGCTACCGGCACAATCCTGAACACCGCGATTACGAGCGGCAGGAAGATGAAGAACTCGAGTGACGTGAACAGCATGTGCCTGTCATTTCAAGGATCATGCCGCCTCTCACGGGGCCCGCGCGGGCCATACGGCCGAGTGTCTCCGCGGAGAATTTGCGATGCCGTTGGGAGGCCCGATCTTGACCTCGCCGGACATCAATAAGTCGCGCCGGACGCCCGCAATTCCTCCGGAACTTGATCAATTGGGATGCCCGCATTCAGCTCGAGATAGCTCGCCAGCTCTTCGCGCTGCTCGGGAGTGAACTTGATGACGGCATGACTCGGCGTACTCAAGGTCCCGAGCCAAAACGTTTTGCTTCGCTCTTGGGTCACGACCACTGTGATGATGTGACACCCCTGGCAATTATCGAGCGCCAAATCGCGTCCGTCCTTCGGCAGATCACGGGTCCAATCAGTGGCTGCCAGATTTGCCGGGACTTGCTTGCCGGGCAACGGCATGTGGAACGAGAGATAGTCGGCAAGTGTGAGCCGTTGCTTATCGCTGAGGCGCTGTAACGCCGGAATGGCCCGGTCGTGGGTCTTGAGGTAGCTCGACCATTCGTCGCGCGAATGTTTGCCCGTGAGCAATGGTTTGAGCTCGTCAGCAGGCGGCTTGCTGGTGGCAATGTCAGTCAAGAGCGTTCGGCCGCCCGCGGGGATGAAAGTCAACTGCTCGGCGGTCTGCGCCGCGAGCGGCTGAACAAGGTAACCGTTCAACATCCCGGCGAGGGCGAAGGCGGTTAGAGACATGAAGCGCATGATAATGTCCTTTTCTCTATTTCCTTAGCCGCCGATCTACATGCTCATCTCTGACGACATCTCGGATGATGCGGTCTTGCCGAAGGAGAACACCGGCACCCGCAGTTCACGGACTGCGTCCTCGGGCGGGAAGCCGTTGGCCCGCATCTGATCGATCATGTGGACGGCGGCATCGTCATAGAACTGCTCGCCACAGGTGTTGCATACAAGCGCCGGCACCTCTTCGATCACGACCAGGCAGTCATTGTGCCAAAACGCCGAACGCACGCGGGCTTGACGCGTGTCCGTGCTCTCGCAAACGGGGCAGGGAGCGGATAACTGTTCACCACTGTTCATGATCGCACCTTCGAGCGGTTCGGGGGAAAGGGCAGTGTCGAAGCACTGTCTTCGAACTGCAGCAGCACTCACGCTATGAACTTCTTGGCTGCCGCCACGATGTGGCCCGCATTGGGACGCATCCAGTTGAACATCTCGGGAGACGCGGGTGGCGGGGCATCCGGAAATGCGATGCGCTTGTAGCGCGCGCCGTCCACGTTCTCGGCCACGCGCGCGATGACCTCGGCGCCCGGGCAGAGCGTGTAGTAGGACTGGTCGAACGTGAGCAGGCGCTTCGTCTTCTGCACCGACTTCACCAGGGTTTCGGTGTCCATCGGCTTGAGCGAACGCAGGTCGATCGCTTCGACCTTCATTCCCGCCTTTTGCAGTTGATCGGTCGCGTCGAGCACCATCGTCATCCCGGCGCCGGAGCCCACGATCGTGAGATCGTTGCCGGTTGTGCGCATGGCCGCCTTGTCGAGCGGTACGGTGAACTGCTCGTCGGGGACTTCTTCGCTCAACTGCCGTAGGCCCTGGGGAAAGAGATAGACGACCGGGTTAGGGTCTCGGATCGCCGAAGCCATCATGCCCTTGGCGTCATACGGCCGCGATGGAATGACGACCTTAACCCCGGGGATATGGGCATAGTAGCTGTCGGCCTCATAATCGGAATGCTGTCCACCAAACCCCGGGCTCTGGCCCGAAATTTCAATGATGAACACCACCGGCATCGTAGAGTCGCCACCGCTCATGTAACGCAGTTTGCCGGCGTGGTTCTGAATTATCTCGAAGGGAATCTGACTTCCCTGATACGGGATGTAGGTCACGGCTGTGGTGCCGACCAAGCCTGCGCCAAGCGTGGCGCCGGCCATCCACATTTCATCGATGCCGGTGTTGGTGACGCGGGTGCGGCCAAACTCCTTCTCCAGATTGATGACCGGAGTTCCGGGGTTCGAAGCGACCGCGGGCGTCAGCTCAAAGATCCAGGTCATGTCTTTGCGCTGGCGCATCTCGTGCTGTACGGCCTCGTACATCGCGTACATAGAGCTCTTGCTTGCCATTGTCCTTCTCCCATCTCCGTGTGGCGTTGCGGCCGGTCTCTGCGCTTAGCCGAACTGGCGCGCAGCAACGGTGCCTTCAACGAACACGTTTTTCAGTGCGTCTTCCGGCTTGCACAGCGGTTGTTGAGCCTCCCAGTCGAAGGCTTCCTTGACCTCCTGCCTTACCGCGGCTTCGATGGCGCTGGCCTTGGCCTGATCAATGACGCCCCACGAGATCAGAGTGTTACGGGCGATATCGACCGGGTCTCGCTGCAGCCAATCGCGCAGCTCCCGTTCCGGGCGCCACGAGGTGATCGCTTGTGGATCGTAGCCGAAGGAGCCGAGTTTACCGACTTCGGCTCCGGGCGCACCCCAATGGGCGTAGTAGCGGTAGGTCTTCGCTTCGATCAGGGTCGGCCCCTCACCGGCGCGCGCACGGTCCACCGCGTCCTTCATCTTGTTGTAGACCTGCGTCACGTCCTGGCCGTCGACAACCCAGCCAGGGACGCGATACATGCTCGCGGCAGTCGCAATGTCCTTCATCGGGCAGGAATAAGAATAGTGCGCGAATTGATGGTAGAGATTGTTCTCCACCACATAGATGAAGGGCAGCTTGAGAAGCGCTGCGTTGTTCATGGAGCTATGGAAGGCGGCAGTCGCGTAAGTGCCGTCGCCGCCGAACACGACGGCAACCTGCTTGCTGCCTCTGGCTCGGAATGCGAACGCCGCCCCGGAGGCGAGCACGGCGGCTGGACCGACGATTCCGTCAGCGCCAATGTAGCCGACCGATTTGTCGGCGAGGTGCATCTCGCCGGCGTAGCCGCGGTTGAGGCCGGTCGCCTTGAAATTGTATTCGGCGGCCAATTTCTTCATGTCGACGCCCTTCGCGATGGCGTGTCCGGTCGGACGATGCGTGCCGAAGATGACGTCGATTTCCTCGAAAGGCCCTTTATTGTTCAGGGCCGCGCAGACGCCGGTGGCGACCGCTTCCTGGCCGCAGTAGAGATGGATCAGATTGCGGAAGCTGCGGTCGCTCAGCTGTTTGTCCGCGAGCGTACGATCGAACCACCTGATGCGCAGGATGGTCGAGTACATGTCGATCAATTTTTCATTGGGCAGATTTTGCGCCCAGAAGCCGATTTCGCCCTGAGCCCGGGCAATCTTGCTACCGATGGACACAGCCGCACCGGCGGCGGCGAATCCCTTCAGAAGCGTGCGGCGCGTTTGCGATGGAAGTGAGGTGTGTGCCGGTCCACCGGCGGATGATTGAACAATCGCCATGGTTTCTCTCCGGTGAAAAAAATTCGGGGTATCGAAAGGCTACCCGCGCCGCACAAACATTTTTTGATTTAGGTCAAAGGCACGCGCTATTTTCGGAACACAATGGCGCGATCTATTGCGTCGGTTTGCCAGACGGACCGACGGGCGGATTTTGTGATGTTAATATTACGCGATCTTTTATAATCAAAGATGCCCAGGCTGGTTCTGCAGCTCCGCCATCAATGCGTCTCCTTAAGGGTCTTTCTTTCGCGGCAGATAAGGACGTGGCATGGGACCAGAATTTGAGTGCATAGCGATCGAAAAAGATGATAGCACCAGTGCAATCGTCGGGCACGCTGGTTTCATAAAGACCGTTGAAGACCTCTATGAGGCCATGGTGTGTTCAGTTCCAGGAGTAAAATTTGGCATAGCTTTCGCCGAGGCCAGCGGCCCTTGCCTGGTAAGGAGCGACGGAAATGATGATGCCCTGAGAGGGCAAGCGGAAAGGAGCATCCTCAAAATAGGCGCAGGTCACACCTTCCTGATACTGTTCAAGGAAGCATATCCGATAAACGTGATAAACAATGTAAGGAACGTCGCCGAGGTGGCCGCGATTTACTGCGCTACCAGCAACCCCGTACAAGTCATCGTGGCAAAGGTGGAGAACGGCCGATCGGTCATCGGCATTGTCGATGGTCTCTCATCGCGTGCGATAGAGACCAGGGGTGACAAGCAGAATAGGTCCGCATTCTTGAGAGACCTTAGATACAAAAGATGACAGTCTGCTCCATTATGACGTAAGAGCAGCAACATTTGGCTGACATTCTACACGATCGGCGGGCAGAAACCTGACATGACAACGAGCGACAGATGTCGCAGATGGCTCAAAGGGCGACATGGCGAGTTGTCCGCGACAGGTTCGCTCATCCGCCAATTGCGGACATGATCGCTTACCGTCGAGAAGCGCCACGACCGGAAGATAAAGAGGCCGCCGAGCGAGGCAGCCTCGGCTCGAATAAAAGTCCGGCGTGAAGCACCACGGCAAGATGCCCTTGATGATCATTTCCGTGACGTCCGCCGGCGCTGGGCAGAAACTATCCCCTAGCCGCGGGTACCCGAGAATGATGAGCTTCCGAACGCTCCCAACGTCACACTGCCTCTCAGCTCGTTGCCATCTATCGTGCCACTGAATTCGAGCGTCATCGGCATTGGGTCGGTAATCGATACCTTCCAAGAAACCTTATTGCCATCGACAACACCGTCGAAAATTTCGGCGGAATTTCCGTCTGCCATTTGGCTGCCCTTAAGCGTGCTGCCCTCCGTCCTTGCCGAAAGCGTAGCCTGACGCTCGCCCATCGGCGTAGACACGACGAGGTTCCAGTTTCCGTCTGCGGTCATGCGAATCCTCCAAACCGCGAACAACGTAGAAGGTGAGGCAGAAATACTCAAGCGGATGCTTTTCTTGCGAACGCATGAAAAAGCCTAAGCCTTGCGAGCAGCTCCACCTTCCATCACGGAAAACACCTGCCTGTCGTCGACTCTGGGTCGATCTCCACCGAAATTCGATCTGCGTGAGAAACGGCCGCCACCGGTGACGGAGAGCGCCACGCCGCCGCCGATCATCGAACTCGGCTTATCCGGACTGAAGGGCGCTGCCGCCGACCAAGGACGCTCTCGCCACGTCGCGAGCCTTTCGCCGTACACATTTGTGACACAATTGCTACAATCAAATGTCAGTTCGGCGACAAGCGAGACGGCGTATGAGCTTCGAAGGACAGGCCCGGTCAAGTTCTCTGGCCTGGTCGAATCCCCTGGCCTGGTGGTGGGGCCTGTTGACGCTCGTCAGCGGCGCAAATATCGCGGCTTGGTTCTTGCTGTACCATCAGCTCCACGCCCGACCGACCGGCCGTCTCGACAGCGCGTCCGGTGTCATGCTCGTTCTTTGTGCGGCCTATGTTTTTGGCTGCGCCTTCAGGTCGTTCCTTCCGCGCGCGGATGTTCAGCGCATCTGCCTGTTCGACACTTGGCTGTCGAGCGTTGTCGTCGGACGGTCAGTAGCAACCGTGGCCGAGATCTGCTTCGCGGCGCAGTGGGCCATTGTCCTGCACCAACTTGGCACGATGACGGGCGCGGACACGACGCTGAGCGCCGCCTGGGTCGTCATGCCGCTGATTCTCATCGCGCAATGTTTCTCATGGTACGCGGTGCTGACCACCAACTTTTTGGCCAACGCCATCGAAAATTCGATATGGGCAGTCGCCTTCGCGGCGGTCGGGATTGGCCTCTGCCGCCTGCTACCGGACTTTGCCGGTCCGGTTCGCGAGGCCCTCGCCATCGCGATCGCCGGGATTGCAGCCTATCTGACTTTTCTCATGACCATCGACGTCCCGATGTATCTCGCGCGATGGCGGGCGAAGATTTCCGATGGCGGCAGGCTTCTGAGACCCCTCGAGGGCCTGCGTGACGCGAGCACGCGTTGGATCGTGACGCACGACCTTGCCAAGTGGAAGGAGGAGATCGCCTGGATGTCGCTTTATTTCACTGCGGCGGTCTGGGCAAGCCTCGCGCTCTGCCTCTTCTACTCGATCGAGAATCAGTTCACGCACTGTCGCGCCGAAGGGACCGTTGCAAGCTGTGTCATCGAGCGCGTCGGTAGTCGTTAGCAAACAGCTCGTGGTAAAGCGCCAACATCGTCGTTGAAGACGACGGCGTCCGTTTCGAGGACATTTCTCGTCATTTCCTGATGAGCCTAATCGACGGCATACTCCAGGGCGCGCGCCGTTCGACTGTGCTCGCGCCCTCGCGCTTCGAGGCGAACGCGCCGCATCACCTCCAGGATCACTTGTTCTCAGCTCGGTAAGAAGGTCACCGCCTCGATCCGGTTGCCGTCGAGGTCGCGGATGAAGGCGGCGTAATAGCCGGCAGAATAGTGCGGGCGCAACCCCGGCGCGCCGTCGGAGGTGCCGCCGGCCTTGAGCGCGGCGGCATGAAACGCGTTGACCGCTTCGGTGTCCGCCGCGCGCAGGCAGATATGCACGCCGCTGTCGGCGGCGAGCGGGTCCATGGCGGTGCGGCGGTTGACCCAGAACTCCGGATGTTTCTTGCCGAAGCCGATGGCGGCGTCCGGCCACTCGCGCAGCTTCGCCATGCCGAGCGTAGCGAGCAGCGCCGTGTAGAACCGCTCGGCCGCGCCAAGATCGCGCACGGCGACGGAAATGTGGTCGATCATCGAGCCACTCCTCCTTGCCCTCTCGTCGCACCAGCGCCGAGGAAGAAATGCACCCCTCACTCGGCCGATCGCTTCGCTCGCGTCCACCCTCTCCCCTTACGCCTGGGCACCGGATTTCACGAGCTTGTAGACGATTGAATCCATCAGCGCCTGGAACGAGGCGTCGATGATGTTGGGCGATACGCCGACCGTCGTCCAATGATCGCCACTCTCGTCGGCGCTCTCGATCAGCACGCGGGTGACCGCCTGGGTGCCGGAATTGAGGATACGCACGCGATAGTCGGTGAGTTTCAGGCCGGCGATGTAGCTCTGATATTTGCCGAGATCCTTGCGCAGCGCGAGGTCGAGAGCGTTGACCGGTCCGTTGCCCTCGGCGGCGGAGATCATGGTGTCGTCGCCGACCTTGACCTTGACCACCGCCAGGCTGACGGTGACGCGCTCGCCCTTGGCGTTGATGCGTTGCTCGACATTGACGTCGAATTTCTCCACGTCGAAATAGCGCGGCACCTTGCCGAGCAGGCGCCGGGCCAGGAGTTCGAACGAGGCGTCGGCCGCCTCATAGGCGTAGCCGACCGCTTCGCGCTCCTTGACCTGCTCGAGCAGGCGGGAAAGCCGCGGATCATCCTTGCCAACGGCCAAGCCGATACGCTCGAGCTCGGCGGCGAGATTCGAGCGGCCGGATTGATCGGAGACCAGAAGCTTGCGCTTGTTGCCGACGCGCTCGGGCGCGACGTGCTCGTAGGTCGCCGGGTCCTTGACGATGGCGGAGGCGTGAATGCCGGCCTTGGTGGCAAAGGCACTCTCGCCAACATAGGGCGCATGGCGGTCGGCGGCGCGATTGAGGAGGTCGTCGAGCGCGTGCGAGACGCGCGCGATGTTGCCGAGCGCCGCCTCCGACACGCCGATGTCGAATTTCTGCGCATAGTCCGGCTTGAGCTTGAGCGTCGGGATGATCGAGGTGAGATTGGCGTTGCCGCAGCGCTCGCCGAGCCCATTGAGCGAGCCTTGAATCTGCCGCGCACCGGCGCGCACCGCGGCAAACGTATTCGCCACCGCCTGCTCGGTGTCGTTATGGGCGTGGATGCCGACGTGGTCGCCGGGGATCTTGGCGCAGACCTCGCCGACGATCTTCTCCACCTCGTGCGGCAGCGTGCCGCCATTGGTATCGCAGAGAACGACCCAGCGCGCGCCCTCCTCATACGCCGCCTTGGCGCAGGCGAGCGCATAGGCCGGATTGGCCTTGTAGCCGTCGAAGAAATGCTCGCAGTCGAGCAGCACCTCGCGGCCCTTGGCCTTGGCCGCGCGCACGCTGTCGCGGATCGAGGCGAGGTTCTCCTCTTCCGTCGTCTCCAGCGCGACGCGCACGTGATAGTCCCAGGATTTAGCGACGAAGCAGATGGCGTCCGCCTCGGCGGCAAGGAGCGCGGCCAGGCCCGGATCGTTGGCGGCCGAGCGACCGGGCCGCCGGGTCATGCCAAAGGCGGTGACTTTTGCCTTGAACGGCCGCCGCTCGGCAAAGAAGCTCGTGTCGATCGGATTAGCGCCGGGATAGCCGGCCTCGACATAGTCGATGCCCAGTTCGTCGAGCATGCGCGCGATGGCGAGCTTGTCGGCGAGCGTGAAGTCGACGCCGTTAGTCTGCGCGCCGTCGCGCAGCGTGGTGTCGAACAGATAGAGGCGCTCGCGTGCCATGGTTCTCGTCAGCCCGAATAAAGCCGATAGACGGTATAGAGGGCGATTGCGGCGGCAAAGGCGATCACGGCGTATTTGAGCACCAGGTAGGAGAGCCAATGCCGCTGGAACGGCATATCGCGAAGCTTCATGGCGCCCTCCGTTCGGCGGTGCCGGCGGCGGCTGCGGCGAGCGGCTTGACCATCGTGGTGTTGGCGAGCCACTCACCGGCGCGAAAGACGGTGTTGCGCGTGCGCGCGGCATAACCGCGCCGCTCGAAGAAGCCGCGCGCCGTGTCGCTCGCCTCGACCACGAGCTCTTTGCTGCCGCGCGCGGCGGCAAGCTTTTCCAGCGCGTCGGCGAGCATGTTGCCGGCCCCCTGCCCGGCCGCGGCCGGATGCACATAGAGCATGTCGATGCGCACATTGTCGGAGAGCGAAGCGAAGCCGACCGGGGCGCCGGCAAGCGTCGCCACCAGCGTCAGCGCGCCGGCAAGTTTTTCCGCGAACGCCTCCTCGTCATCCGCAGCGGACGCCCAGGCCGCCTGCTGCGCCTCGCTGTAATCGTCAACGGTCAGCTCTTCGATCGCGGCGCGGAAAATCTCCGCGAGCAGCGGCACATCGGCCGGCAACAGCGGCCGCAGCGCCAGGTTTGGGCGCGCCTGGGCGATCATCGCGCGATCTCCCAAGTGGTGCCGTCCTTGGTGTCCTTCAATGCGACACCCATCTTAGCGAGCTCGTTGCGGATGCGGTCGGATTCGGTGAAATTCTTCAGCTTCCGCGCCGCATTGCGCGCTTCGATCAGGCTCACGACCTGACCTTCGTCGACCGCGATCGATGCCGGCCGAAAGGCCGCCCATTCGGCGCGCGTCTTTTGCAACAATCCCAGCAACAGCGCGGTCGCCTTCAGCGACGCGGCCGCCGGCTTGGCGCCCTTGACCGCCTCGCCGCGCAATTCGTGCAAGGCAGCGAGCGCCTTCGGCGTATTCAAATCGTCCGTCAGCCCATCGAGCGCATCGGCACAGAGCAATCCCGGCACCGCATCGCCGCTCAGCGCGTACCAATGGTCGAGGACTTTCTGCGCCTCCCGCAGCCCGGCGACCGTCCAGCTGATCGGCTGACGATAGTGCGTCTGCAGCATGGCCAGACGCACCACCTCGCCCGGCCAATCCTGCAGCAATTCGTGAATGGTCACGAAGTTGCCGAGCGACTTCGACATCTTCTCGCCCTCGACCTGCAAGAAGCCGTTGTGCATCCAGAAATTCGCCATCATCGGCGTGTGGAAGGCCGAGCGCGATTGCGCGATCTCGTTCTCGTGGTGCGGGAAGACGAGATCGATGCCGCCGCCATGGATGTCGAAGATTTCGCCGAGATATTTCCAGGACATCGCCGAGCATTCGATGTGCCAGCCGGGACGGCCGGGAACGGCGATGCCGCGGGGCGACGGCCACGCCGGCTCGCCGGGCTTCGACGGCTTCCACAGCACGAAATCCATCGGGTCGCGCTTATAGGCGGCGACCTCGACGCGGGCGCCGGCGATCATCTCCTCGAGCGGGCGCTTCGACAGCTGGCCGTAATCGCGCATCGAGGGCACGCTGAACAGCACATTGTCCTCGGCGACATAGGCGTTGCCCAATGCCACCAATCGCTCGATCAGCACGCGCATCTCGGCGATGTTCTCGGTCGCCCGCGGCTCGACCGTGGGCGGCAGGCAGCCGAGCGCGGCCACGTCCTCGTGAAACTGGCGGTCGGTCTTTTCCGTGACCCGGCGGATCGCCTCGTTGAGCGGCAGCGCGGGATAGTCCTCGGCCGCCCGCGCGTTGATCTTGTCGTCGACGTCGGTGATGTTGCGGACGTAGGTGACTTTGGTCTCGCCCTTGCCGCCGTCCCACACGCCCTGTTTGGCCAGATGACGCAGCAGGCGGAACAGGACATCGAAGACGATCACCGGCCGCGCATTGCCAATATGGGCGAAGTCGTAGACCGTGGGCCCGCACACATAGACGCGCACGTTGGCCGGATCGAGCGGGCGAAAAACCCGCTTCTCGCGCGTCAGCGTATCGTAGAGCTTGAGTTCCATCGAATGAAACCACGCACCTCGGGCCTGCTGGCCGGGCGTCCATTGGTCTCGACGGTGAGAAAAGACGGCCGCAGCCAGCGTGGGTCGCTAGCGAATAATCTCCCGGCAAATGCCGCAGATCGGGTTAAGGCCGTTCATGGCGCGCACAATGGTCGAGGACGGCGATGGCGTCAAGCCTCGGACGCCCGTGGCCGGAATGTCACGCCGCCGCATAATCTGCCCGGCAGCCTGTGGAAACATTCCGAATTCGGTTGCTCGGAACATGAGTTAACGAAACCTTAACCTCACGGCCGCAATCTTGGCGTCTGCTGCCACCCCCGAGTGTGGTCGCGCCGTTCCGGCGCCGGATGGGGGGATGGGGGATTTCATGCGTTGCGTGATTGCGGCCGCCGCTTTCGCCGCCGTGCTGCTCGGCGCCGCCGCCGCACAGGCGGAGAAGCGCATCTTCATCATCGCCAACAATGCCGACGGCTACGGGGTCGACCGTTGCCTCGCCTCGGGCGAGTCCTGCGGCAAGGCGGCGGCAAATTCCTACTGCCGCACGCGCGAGTTCGCACAGGCGCTGTCGTACCGCAAGGTCGAGCGCGAGGACATCACCGGTGCCATTCCGGCGAACGCCTCCTGCCGCGGCTCGAGCTGTGACGACTTCGTCGCCATCGAGTGCGCGCGCTGATGATCTCCTGATCTCGTCCGCCGTCTTAAAAACGCACGATCGCCGCGCGTGAATCGAGCGCACGCCGGCACATGTGCTGAGCCGTTGCGCCGAGCGGCGACTTCAGCCATGTTCGCCCGGCCTTCAATCGCGCCCTGCGGCAGCTTTCGGCGGGACCCGCCAGATTCGCCACCGAGGCCGCACAAGGGAAAAGCGCGTGACCGTGAAGCTCTATTCCTTCTTCCGCTCGTCGGCCGCCTACCGCGTGCGCATCGCGCTCAATCTCAAGGGCGTCGCCTACGAGACGATGCCGGTTCACCTGGTCAAGGAGGGCGGCCACAACAGGCGGCCAGAATTCCGCGCGGTGAACCCGCAGATGCGCGTTCCGGCGCTGGTCGCGCCGACCGGCGAGGTGCTGATCCAGTCGCTCGCCATCATCGAATATCTCGACGAGACTCATCCCGATCCGGCGCTGCTGCCCAAGGATCCGATCGCCCGCGCGCAAGCGCGCGCACTGGCGCAGACCGTCGCCTGCGACATCCATCCGCTCAACAATATCGGGGTGTTGCGTTACCTGAAGAACGAAATGCATCAGCAGCAGAGCGCGATCGACGCTTGGTACCATCACTGGGTGCGCACCGGATTCGAGGCGCTGGAGCCGCTGGTGCGGCCCGCTCCCTATGCCTACGGCGCGCAGGTGACGCTTGCCGATATCTGTCTCGTGCCGCAGGTCTACAATGCGCGGCGGCTGAAGGTGCCGCTCGACAAATTTCCAAACATCGTCGGCATCGAAGCCGCCTGTCTCAAGCTCGCCGCCTTCGACCGCGCGCGTCCGGAAAATCAGCCGGATGCCGAGTAGTGCCGCAGCTTCACACTTTGGTCACCATTGCGTCGCATCGCAATATCCCCCGGACGGAGCCGGGTGTCGGGACCGAACGATGATCAAGCTCTTGCGCAGTCTCGGCCGTTTGACGCTCTGTGCGGTTGCCTTCATAGTCTTCGCCGCCCCTGCCGCCGCCCAGGGCCTTCCACCGGATCAATCAGCGAACAGCGTTTGCGCGCGCCTGGAAGGCCAGCTCGCGATTGTTGACCGCGGCACTGCCGATCCCGCGCGCGCCGAGCTGATCCAGCACGCCGAAGACGCCGTCGCCCGGCAGCAGGCCGATCTCGACCGCACGCTCGCGCAATCGCGCCGCCAGGGCTGCGAGGGGATTGGCGGATTTTTCGCGCTGTTCACCGGCCAGGCGCCGCAGTGCCAGCCGCTCAACGCGCAGATTCAGCAGATGCGCGGCAATCTCGACCGCATGATGAGCGATCTCGAACGGCTCAAGAGCGGCAACACCGACCAGGACAGCCGGCGCCGCGCGCTGATTGCGCAATTGGCGCAAAACAATTGCGGGCCGCAATATAGCCGCGCCGCCGCGGCCGCGGGACAAGGCGGCGGCTTTCTCGACACGCTGTTCGGCCGCATCATCAATCCGGCAGGCGACGGCGCGCCGGCCGGGACCTATCGCACCGTCTGCGTGCGCACCTGCGACGGCTATTTCTTCCCGATCTCCTACTCGACTGTGCCGGACCATTTCCCCGAGGACCAGCGCGCGTGCCAGCGCCTTTGCCCCGCCGCGGAAGCCGCCCTCTACACCTATCGCAATCCGGGCGAGGATATCAGCCAGGCGGTGTCGCTCGGCGGCCGCACCTACACGGAATTGCCGAACGCCTTCCTCTATCGCCGCGAGTTCAGTGCCGCCTGCTCCTGCCGCCGCCCCGGCCAGAGCTGGGCGGAAGCGCTCAAGAACGCCGACGACAGCTCCACGCTCGAACGCGGCGACATCATCGTGACCGAGGAGACGGCCAAAGCACTGTCGCAACCGCAAAAAGGCGCTCCGGGCGCCCCCGGCACCGTCACCGGCAAGCCGCCGCCCAAAGCCAGCGCCAACCCGCCTGATGCGAGCGCGCCGGCGGCGCCGGCCGCCGACGCCGATCAAGCCAAGGACGCCGTGCGCACCGTCGGACCGCCCTTCGTCGCGGCGCACTGATTTCAGTTGCGTCAGCCTGGCTCCGAACCAAGAATCAAAAATCCGCGGCGCCGGCCTTCGCCGTGGCGATGCCCTTGACCGTCGCGCGCTCGGGCGCGGGCGACTCGCCGCCGGGATCGCGAAACCGATTGACGATCGGATAGCGCCGGTCGCGGCCGAAGTTTTTCAGCGTCACCTTCACGCCGGGCGCCGCCTGCCGGCGCTTGTACTCGGCCACCGCCAGCATGCGCTCGACCTTCATCACCGTGTCGCGGTCGAACCCGGCGGCGACGATGGTGGCGAGCGGCTCCTCGCGCTCGACCAGCCGCTCGAGAATGCGGTCGAGCACGCCGTAGGGCGGCAGCGTGTCCTGGTCGGTCTGGTTCTCGCGCAGCTCCGCGCTCGGCGCTCGCGTCAGCACGTTCTCGGGGATGACGCCGCCGTCGGGGCCGAGCGCGCCCTCCGGCTTCCAGCGGTTGCGCAGGCGCGCCAGACGATAGACTTCGGTCTTGTAGAGGTCCTTGATCGGATTGAAGCCGCCGTTCATGTCGCCGTAGAGCGTGGCATAGCCGACCGACATTTCCGATTTGTTGCCGGTGGTCACCACCATCAGGCCGAATTTGTTGGAGATCGCCATCAGGATCGTGCCGCGGGCGCGCGCCTGCAGGTTCTCCTCGGTGACGTCGCGCGGCGCGCCGCCGAAGATGCCGGTCAGCGCCGTTTCGAGCCCGTGCACCGCGCTCTCGATCGGAACGAGGTCGTAGCGCACGCCGAGCGCGCGCGCGATCGATGCAGCGTCGTCGAGCGATTGCTGCGAGGTGTATTGGAACGGCAGCATCACGCAGCGCACGCGCTCGGCTCCCAGCGCATCGACCGCGAGCGCGGCGCACAAGGCCGAATCGATGCCGCCGGAAAGGCCGAGCACGACGCCGGCAAAGCCGTTCTTGTCGACATAGTCGCGCAAGCCGACCATGCAGGCGGTGTAATCCTCCTGGTCCAGCTCCTCCCGCGCCGCGACCGCGCCCTGCGCGCAGCGCCAGACGCCTTCGCCGCGCGACCAATGCGTCGTCACTACCGCTTCGCGGAAGGCCGGAAGCTGGAACGCGATCGAGCGGTCGGCGTTGAGCGCGAATGATGCGCCGTCGAACACCAGCTCGTCCTGGCCGCCGACCTGGTTGATGTAGATGAGCGGCAAGCCCGCCTCGGTGACGCGCGCGACCGCCACATTGAGGCGCACGTCGATCTTGTCGCGCCAATAGGGCGAGCCGTTGGGCACGATGAACAGCTCCGCGCCGGTCTCGCTCAGGCATTCGACCACGTTCTCGTAGTCGCCCCAGTCGGTCCAGGTATCCTCGCAGATGGGCAGGCCGAGGCGCACGCCGCGGAAGCTCACCGGGCCGGGTAGCGGCCCGGTCGCGAACACACGCTTCTCGTCGAAGACGCCGTAATTGGGCAGGTTGACCTTGAAGCGGATGGCATCGATGCGTCCGGCGGCAAGGAGCGCGTAGGCGTTATAGAGCTTGCCGTCCTCGACCCAGGGCGTGCCGATGAGGACAGCCGGGCTGCCGTCGCCGGTCTCGCGCGCCAAGCTCTCGACCGCGGCGCGGCAGGCGGCCTGGAACGCGGGCTTGAGCACCAAATCCTCGGGCGGGTAGCCGGCGATGAAAAGCTCGGAAAACGCGACGATCTCGGCGTGATCGCGCGCGGCTTGCGCGCGGGCGTCGCGGGCGCGCTGCAGATTGCCGGAAACGTCGCCGACGATCGGATTGAACTGCGCCACCGCAATGGCCAGCCGGTCAGCGGGATTGCTGTTCATGCCCAAGGTCTAGCGCCGGATCGTCCGCTCCGGCAATGGCCTCCTCCGCACCAAGAGCGCGTCAGTTCAAGCGGCCGAGGGGATACGGGCCGAGCTTGAGGCTTGCCTGTATGAACACGCCGTAAATATCGGTTTTCCAATCGACCGGCTGCGGGAATGCCGTCTCGCCGACGATATGGTTCTCGAAATGCGTATCGCCGTTGGTCTGCATGTGCCAATAACGGGCGCCGATGCCGACGCTGGCATATTGCGTCACCTGATATGACAGCAACGCCTCCAACTGAAAGCCTTGGCCTCTGCCGTCCTCCGGGATCGGCCCGGTGAAGTCGCCAACGCCGGTGCCGATGCGCAGCCAATGGGCGTCGGTGCCATTGAGCCACACCAAGGGCAGCCAAGCGGCGTCCGCATTCAGCGTGAAGCGCTCTGCCAAGCGAAGCGAGCCGTCGAGACCGATGCGCAACGACTGCCAATTGTTGTTCTGCGTGATCACCTCGATCAGCGTCGGCACCGGCGGCTGGCAGATGTCGGGATTGCTGGTGGTTTGCGTGCAGCCAAAGGCGTTCACGATCTCACGGAAGTAGTGATAGCCGGCGAAGGCGCCGACGCGAAAGTCGCCGCCCCGTATGACGTTATATCCGAGATCCGCGCTGGCATAGGCTATGGAGCCGTCGCGTTGATCGCTATTCGTGCTCGAATAGGGCACGATGAACGGCGGAAAATCTTCGTCCTTCAGGCTTCCGCCCCAGAGGGCGCCAGCACCGACATAGCCCTTGATGAACCAGCCGCTGGTAAACGCGACACGACCGAAAAGTTCGCCCGCGTTCACGTCCATTCCGCTGTAGGTCAGGCGCGACACCAGCGCGTCGGAAGAACTCGGCACGTCGTAGAGGCTCTTGCCGGTGTTGGCGTTGCCGTACCAATAGCGCGCCGCGAACTCGAGCTGCCAGGCGGGAACCGGGCGCGGCGCAAAATAATCGACCTCCGGCAGCGGAGCAGCCTTTGTCGGCAGCGCTGCCGGCAACAGCGGCCACACCGGCTGATCGGCCGCAACAGCCGGCGTCGCGATCATTATGGCGACCGCAAGCAAATGCGGTAAATAAATCCGCTTCGGCACCGTACGCCCCGCACCCTGTTCACGTCTTCTTTTTTCGATGCGGAGAATTTGAATCGAATTGTTTGCGTATTCCTTTATCGCCGCGGTCGAAGGACGATCAGGCTGAGCAGTTCGTAAATTTGGATTTCGGAAAGGATGGCGGCGTCGGTCATTCCGGCGGCCGCAAAGGCGACGAGCCCGGAACCGCGCCCCGGCCTTTACAATCCGGCCACCGCCGGCAACGGCTTTGGCTTGTTTTGCCGTTTCGCCTTGAGCAGGTCGGCCAGCAGGAAGGCGAGGTCGAGCGACTGCTCGGCATTGAGCCGCGGATCGCACACGGTGTGATAGCGGTCGTTGAGGTCTTCCTCGCTGATGGCGCGCGCGCCGCCGGTGCATTCGGTGACGTTCTGGCCGGTCATTTCCAGATGCACGCCGCCGGCATAGGTGCCCTCGGCGGCATGCATCTGAAAGAACGTCCGCACCTCCCTGAGGATTTGATCGAACGGCCGCGTCTTGTAGCCGGTCACCGAGGTGATGGTGTTGCCGTGCATGGGATCGCACGACCACACCACGTTGCGGCCCTCGCGCTTCACCGCGCGGAGGAGCGGCGGCAGGCACTCGGCGATCCTGTCGGCGCCCATGCGGCAGATCAGGGTGAGGCGGCCGGGTTCATTGTCGGGATCGAGGATGTCGATCAGCTTGAGCAGCTCATCCGGCTTCTGCGTCGAACCGGTCTTCAGGCCGAGCGGATTGTTGATGCCGCGGCAGAACTCGACATGGGCGTGGTCCGCTTGGCGGGTGCGATCGCCGATCCACAGCATGTGGCCCGAGGTGCAGTACCAGTCACCGGTGGTCGAATCGACGCGGGTAAAGGCCTGCTCATAGCCGAGCAGCAGTGCCTCGTGGCTAGTGAAGAAGTCGGTCGTGCGCAGCTCGGTATGCTGCTCGGGATCGACGCCGCAGGCGCGCATGAAGCCGAGCGCTTCGGTGATGTGGTCGGCGAGGTCCTGATAGCGCTTCGATTGCGGGCTGTCCTTGACGAAGGAGAGCATCCATTGATGCGCGTTCGACAGGTTGGCGTAGCCGCCGCCGGCAAAGGCCCGCAGGAGGTTGAGCGTCGCCGCCGATTGCCGATAGGCCTCGAGCTGCCGACGCGGGTCCGGCATACGCGCCTCGGGCGTGAAATCGGTGCCGTTGATGATGTCGCCGCGATAGACCGGCAGTTCGAGGCCGTCGCGTTTTTCCGTCGGCGAGGTGCGCGGCTTGGCGAACTGGCCGGCAATGCGGCCGACTTTCACGACTGGTGACGCCGCGGCATAGGTCAGCACCACCGCCATCTGCAGAAACAGGCGGAAAAAATCGCGGATGTTGTTGGCGCCATGCTCGGCGAAACTCTCGGCGCAATCGCCGCCTTGCAGCAGGAATGCCTCGCCGGCGGCGACCTGCGCCAAGGCGCGCTTGAGGCTGCGCGCTTCGCCGGCGAAGACGAGCGGCGGAAAACTCGCCAGCTGCGCCTCGACCTCGGCGAGCGCCTTGGCGTCGGGATAGTCCGGCACCTGCATGATCGGCTTCGAGCGCCAGGAGTCCGGGCTCCACTTCGCCGCATTCAACCGCGTGGGCATCGCATTCTCTCAAGCTCCATTCCGTCACCGTGAGGTGCCGCCTCACGATGCCGGCGAACGATAATGACGGCGGTCTTATACACGGCGGCCGAAGACCGCGACAGCCCGGCGCGGCACGCCTATTCCGCGGCTTCGCGGGCATAGCTAGCGCTTTTGTGCCGCATGGTGACCAGCTCCTCGGCAGTGGTCGGATGCAGCGCCATAGTGGCGTCGAAATCGGCCTTGGTCGCGCCCATCTTCACGGCAATGGCGGCGAGTTGGGCCATTTCGGCGGCGCCTTCGCCGACAATGTGACAGCCGACCACGCGGTCGGTCACGCCGTCGACCACGAGCTTGAGCAGCACCGTCGTGTCGCGGCCGGACAGGGTCGCCTTCAACGGCTTGAACATGGCGTGGTAGATGTCGGTCTGCTGCAGCCGCGCGCGCGCCTGCGCCTCGGTCAGGCCGACGACGCCGATCTCCGGATCGGAGAACACCGCGGTCGGCACGTTGGTGTGATCGACGGCGGTCGGCTTGCCGCGGAACACCGTATCGGCGAAGGCCACCCCTTCGCGGATGGCGACCGGCGTGAGATTGACGCGGTTGGTGACGTCGCCGATGGCGTAGATGTTGGCGATGCTCGAGCGCGAGTATTCGTCGACGGCGATGCCGCCGTTTTTGGCGAGGGCGACGCCCGCCGCTTCGAGGCCGATCTCGGCGATGTTCGGCCGGCGGCCGATGGCGAACATGACACGGTCCGCGGTGAGCCGATTGCCGCTGGACAGATGCGCCGAGAAGCGGGAGCCGGCCGGTTCGATCGCCGCGATCTTGCAGCCGGTCAAGACCCGCACGCCGCGCTTCTCCATTTCCATGCGCAGATGCGTGCGCACGTCGTCGTCGAAGCCGCGCAGGATATTGTCGCCGCGATAGACCAGCGTCACATGCGCGCCCAGACCGGCGAAGATGCCGGCGAACTCGAGCGCGATGTAACCGCCGCCCTGGATCACCACCTGCCGCGGCAATTGCGGCAAATGAAACGCTTCGTTCGAGGTGATGGCGTGCGCGATTCCCGGGATCGGCTCGCCGTAGCTCGGCGTTGCGCCGGTGGCGATCAAGATAAAAGCCGCGCGCACACGGTCGCCGTTCGCCAGCCGCACATCATGGGCGTCGGCGAGGACGGCGCGGGTCTTGACGATGGCGACGCCGGCCTTCTCTAGCGTCGCGGTGTAGGCCGCCTCCAGCCGGGCGATCTCCTCGTCCTTGTTGGCGATCAGCGTCGGCCAATCGAACGACCATTGCGGCAGCGTCCAGCCATAGCCGGCGGCGTCCTCGAATTCGGCGCGAAAGCGCGAGGCGTAGACGAGAAGCTTCTTCGGCACGCAGCCGCGGATGACGCAGGTGCCGCCCACGCGATACTCCTCCGCGAGCATCACGCGCGCGCCGTGCTCGGCGGCGATGCGCGCGGCGCGCACGCCGCCCGAGCCACCCCCGATGACGAAGAGATCGACGTCGTAGTCGGACATGCGGATCGTGCCGCCGCACTCCCTTCTGAGCTTCCGTCGAATTCAGGGTCGTTCGATCACGCGAACCCCGTCGGCACCGGCGACAATAGCAGTCCGCGCAATGCCGATGAACAAGCCGTGTTCCATGACGCCCGGGACCGTGCACAGCTCGGCCGCAAGACTCGCCGGGTCGGGGATGCGTTGCAACTGGGCGTCAAGGAGCCAATGCCCGCCGTCTGTGACAAAGGCACGGCCGTCCCTTCCTTTGCGCAGTACTGCCGGTCCCGGACAGCCGGCTTTCGCGCTTGCGGCCTCGACCGCGCGGTGGATCGCGCCGGCGCCGAACGGCGCGATCTCGATCGGCAGCGGGAAGCGGCCGAGGAGCGAAACCCATTTCGTTTCGTCGGCGATCACGATCATCTGCGCGGATGCCGCTGCCACGACCTTCTCGCGCAGCAAGGCACCGCCGCCGCCCTTGATCAAGGTCAGATCCGGCGCGATCTCGTCGGCGCCGTCGATGGTGAGATCGAGCTCGACCACATCGTCCAAGGTGGTCAGCGCAATGCCCTGCTGCTCCGCATGGGCGCGCGTCGCCTCCGACGTCGGGACCGCCTCGATATCGAGCCCGGCGCGCACGCGCTCGCCGAGCAGGTCGATGAAATAGGCTGCGGTCGAACCGGTGCCGAGCCCGATGCGCATGCCCGCGCGCACGAATTCGAGGGCGCGGGCGGCGGCGGCGCGTTTTAATGCCTCCACATCCATGGATCGGTGTTTAGCCGCGTTCAGGCGACGATCCTAGGGGAAATTGCTCTATACCAAATGTCATTGCAGGCAAAAGCCATCAAGTTTCGCGATGCGATTGCGGATCGCTGCATCGCTTGGTTCCCGCCATCACGCCCGAGCCTTGCGCCGCCGACAGTCGCCGGCTAGGCAAAGCGCATGCTCACTATCGTCTTCGATCTCGACGGCACGCTGATCGACACCGCTCCCGACCTGATCGATACGCTCAATTTCATCCTCGACCAGCACGGATTGCCGGCCGTTGCCTACGATACCGCCCGGCCGTTCATCGGCGGCGGCGCACGCGGCATGATCGAACGGGCGCTGGTCTTCGAAGGGAGCAGCGCTTCGGCAGCGGAGGTCGACCGGCTGTATAGCGCCTTCGTTACTCACTATGCCGAGCATATCGCCGACCGCTCGCGTCCCTTTCCGCAGCTCGAAGCGGCGCTCGACCGCCTGACCGCAGAGGGTTACCGGCTGGCAGTGTGCACCAACAAGCTCGAACGGCTGTCGAGGCGCCTTTTGGAGATGCTGCGACTTGCCGACCGCTTCGCCGCAATCTGCGGAGCGGATACGTTCGGCGTGCCCAAGCCCGACCCGCAGATGTTCCGGCTGACCGTCGCGCGCGCCGGCGGCGAGCCGCAGCAGGCCGTCATGGTCGGCGATTCCGTAACCGACATTCGCACCGCCCGCGCCGCGAAAGTGCCGGTGGTCGCCGTCGACTTCGGCTATACCGACGTGCCGATTGCGACATTGCGGCCGGACCGGCTCATCAGTTCGTTCGCGCAACTGCCGGCGGCCATCCTCGGCCTTCTGCCGGCGCGCTCTTAAGCCGCATGTCGCTTCGTCGCTGTGTGCGCTGCGGCGAGGAATATGATGGACGATCAGGGTTTTGTCGGGCACAAGGGCTGACTACATGGGGTTATCGAAGCCCTGGGTAGCCCGTGACCGGCCCATATGGGGCCTCGACGTCACCGAAACGCATGCCGATGGACAGCGTGGAAGTGGAACATATGCCAGCCTACGCGTTTAACGGCGCCTCCGGACGAGCGCCATTGGTCGACCCGTTCGGCCGCACCATCACCTATCTGCGCGTCTCTGTGACCGACCGCTGCGACTTCCGCTGCGTCTACTGCATGTCGGAAAACATGACTTTCCTGCCCAAGGCCGACCTGTTGACGCTGGAAGAACTCGACCGGCTGTGCACGGCCTTCGTCGCGCGCGGGGTGCGCAAGCTTCGCGTCACCGGCGGCGAGCCGCTCGTGCGCCGCGGCATCATGACGCTTTTTTCGTCGCTCTCGCGCCACCTCGCTTCCGGTCAGCTCGACGAGCTGACGCTGACCACCAACGGATCGCAGCTCGCCAAATATGCGCATGAGATCGCCGCGCACGGCGTGCGGCGCATCAACGTCTCGCTCGATACGCGCGATGCGGAAAAATTCCGCGCCATCACCCGCTGGGGTGCGCTGGACCAGGTGCTCGCCGGGATCGACGCCGCGCAGGCCGCCGGCCTGAAGGTCAAGATCAATGCGGTCGCGCTCAAGGGCGTCAACGAGGACGAATTCCCGAGCCTGATCGAATGGGCGCACGGACGCGGCATGGATCTGACGCTGATCGAGGTGATGCCGCTCGGTGAGATCGGCGAAGGCCGCGTCGACCAATATCTGCCGCTGTCGCTGGTGCGCGCGCGTCTTGGTGAACGCTACACGCTTGAGGATATCGATTACCGCACCGGCGGCCCCGCCCGCTTCGTGCGCGTCGCCGAGACCGGCGGCCGGCTCGGCTTCATCACGCCGCTCACCCACAATTTCTGCGAATCCTGCAATCGCGTGCGCGTCACCTGCACCGGCACGCTCTATATGTGCCTCGGCCAGAACGATGCCGCCGACCTGCGCAAGCCGCTGCGCGCCTCCGAAGGCAACGAGCTTCTCTTTGCCGCCATCGACGAGGCGATTGCGCGCAAACCCAAAGGCCACGATTTCATCATCGATCGCCGCCACCGGCGCCCCGCTTTGGCGCGGCACATGAGCGTGACCGGCGGCTGAGATCCAGACTGCGAATCAGTGCAAGGCGAGACCGAGGCGGTCGCTGTTGGCATGCACGCAGCGCCGCAGCGGCAGATAAGCGCGTTCGGCCGCGACATAGACGCCGAGGCCATCGGCCAGCGCCTGTTCGGCAGCGATCTGCGCCTCGGAAAATGCCACGACTTTTTCGCAGATCATGCGCTGCGCTTCGGCCGCCGCACCCGGCCCGCCCGAAGCAAGAAGCATGAGCCGCGCCGATATCACGCCTTGCGCCTCGCGGATGAATCTGACGGCCTCAAGCCAGTCGCCCCAAAAGTTGGGCAGCTTGATCTTCGATCGACGCATCGCGACACCCCGAACGCAGAGATTTGGTCGGCGCCAGATCGGAAGACCATCGCGCAAATTTTCTAAAATCGATGCGCGGCATCCGCTAAAATCGTCTCGAGTTCGGTAACCAAGCCGCGCCCCCGGGGCGCGGCAAATGAGCGTGAACGGCGGCGAGCTCGTCATCGCGAGCGGAGCGAAGCGACCCAGTCTTCAGTAAGCCGCTTTGGATTCCTTCGTCGCGCTTTGCTCCTCGCAATGGCGCCGTCGTCATTGCGAACGCAAAGGTCAGCCGAAGTCATTGCGGGTTGCGCAAGCCTCACTCAATTATACCACTTCTTTGCCGAGCTCGGCGTTGAGGATCTTTGTCGCTTTGTGGAGATCGGTGCTTTGCTGCAGGAGTTGTCTGAAAAGGTCGCCCTTCTCCCTGAGGCGCCGGAAGATTGTATAAAGGGTAAACTGGCTCGGACGCAGGCCCTTTTCCACCTCTTTCCATTCTACAGGAGTGGAAACCGTGGCGCCGGGGTAGGGACGCAGCGAATAGACACACGCGGTGGTCTGGCCCAGCGCGTTGCGCGCGATGTCGATATAGATTTTGCCTTCGCGCCTGCTCAGGCGCTGCGCAAGCGTCGTAAGGTTCGGCATCGCCCGGTTCGCGCATCGTGCCAGGAGCTTGGCGAAATCCCGCGCTTCCAGGTACGTATATTTCGCGCCGAGCGGCACCATGAGATGCATGCCTGTTTTGCCCGACGTTTTTATGTAGCTCTTGACGCCTGCCCCATCGAGGATTGCCTTGAATCCGCGCGCAACCTCGACGACGTCATCGAATGGGCGTCCGTGCGGATCGAGATCGATGGTGAGGTAGTCGGGTTTGCCGGGTGCCGCCACCCGCGATTGCCACGGATTCATCTCGATGCAGCCGAAGTTCGCGGCCCACAGAAGTGTCTCCTTGTTGCCTCCGACCACGTAGCGGACTCGTTTGCCGGTGGTAAGCGCCTCGATGGCCACAGTCTTGACGAATGGAGGCAAACGCAGGCGGCTGGTGTCCTTTTGAAAGAAGCCTTTCCTCATCGCGCCCTCGGGCTGGCGGTTCAGCACGAGCGGGCGGTCTTTGAGATACGGCAAAATGTATGGCGAAATCTCATCGTAGTATGCGATCACGTCGCCTTTGGTGATATTTTCCTTACGCCAAAAGATTTTGCTGGTATGGGTGAAGTGCAACAAGGAAGGAACCCGCGAACGTGAAAGCCGCCGGCGGGAGCGGGCTTCCTCGACGTCTCGTTCATGGTCGTTCGCGGATAACGTCAAGCGCCTTTTTGTCGCTGCGCAGCCCAAGGAACGCGGGATGCCGCATCTCGCCCTCCTCCGTCCACTCGGTGAATTTTACCTCGCCCACGAGCTCAGGAATAAGCCACGTGGTCACGTTCTCGTATTTCACTTTTTGCTCGAAGGGCTTCCTCTCCGTGCGCAATGACCGCATCGCTCCATAGAGCGATTTCAGCGCCGCCTCGTCGAAACCGGTGCCGACATGCCCTGCGTAGACCCAGCGCTTCTTCGGTCCGTCGCGGACCGCGAGCACCAGCGAGCCGAAGTACTTGCGCGACCTGCGCGGTTCGGTGTAACCGACGATCACCACCTCCTGCTCGTGTACCGCCTTGAACTTGAGCCACTCCCGCGTCCGCTGGCCCGAGTAGTAGAGCCCCGCCGCGCGCTTGGCGATCACGCCCTCTTCGTGCGCGCGCTGCGCTTTGGCGAACTCCTGCTTGCCGAACTCGGCGACGTGCTTGCTGTAACGCAGCAGCGGATCGCGCGGCAAGAGAGCCCTCAGGATCTCCTTGCGCTCGACTAGCGGTTTTTCCCGGATGTCGTTGCCGGCAACAAACAGGGCGTCGAAGACGACATAAAGTAACTTGGCCTTTTTGTTGAGGGCGTTCTGCAGGAGCTGGAAGCGCGAGCGCCCGTGGGCGTCGAGAGCGCAGAGCTCGCCGTCTATGACGCACGAGCCCTCGATCTTTTGCAGCGCTGGCAGGAGCACCGCGTACTTTGCCGTGACGTCGATGCCATTGCGCGACCAGAGCCTCACGGCATGGCCCCGCTTCTCAGTGATGAGGCGGAAGCCATCCCACTTGGTCTCGAAGACCCACGCTTTATCGTCGAAGGCGTGGTCGACGAGCGTCGCGAGCATCGGTCTAAAATCGGGATTCATGCCTCGTCCTTGGCTCCGGCACGCCGCTTTCGACAACGTCTGCAACCATCACCGCGCCGCCCGTGACATCCTGTGTACATTCATCAGAGAACCCTCGCTACTTTTCTTGCCGCTTGTGCGAGAACCCACCATCATACGTCGTATGGTTGGCCGAATTCGCTCGGCTGCCGGCCCAGCCGGCGCCGGTCTTCAAACAAACGCGCCGTTACGGCACCGAAGATCATGCCGCCGATGTGAGCCAAATAAGCGACGCCGCCTGACTTGACGTCTGCGACGACGCCAAAATCAAGCAGCTGGATCACAAACCAAAAACCGATTAGCAACGCCGCCGGTATGAACGTGATCCTGACGAACCAGCCAAAGAACACCACAGTGCGAATCTTATCGCGAGGATAGGTGACCAGAAACGCCCCCATCACCGCGGCAATTGCTCCACTTGCGCCGAGATTGGGAATCGTGGAGGCGGGATCAGCCGCGATCTGCGCGAGCATCGCAATTATTCCGCCGCACAGATAGAACGCCGCATAGCGCCAGCGATTCATGGCGTCTTCTATCTGCGGGCCGAACGCCCAAAGGAATATCATGTTGCCAATAATGTGCGACCAGCTTCCGTGCATGAACATGGACGTCAAAACCGTGACTAGGTGACGCCCGGCGACGACGTCAGCAGGAATTAACGACCATTCGCTTACAAAGTCCTCTCCGCCGACCAGTTCGAGCATGAACACAAGCGCGTTCACGACGATGATCGCTACGGTGACAATGGGAAATTGGGAGGGGCGCCGCGTTTCGTCCTGGAGTGGGAACATATCCTTGCTCGCTCAATTCGTCCCGATCGATTCCCCTGCCAGCAGGAATCATGCTCGCGCAGCGAGAAAATCGCCGCAAGCAGGTGACTCCGGCAAAAAGGCTTGCTTCTCAACTTTGCTCCTTCTTCGGTCGGAGCCCCCTTATGATTGATACCGCGGCAGGGATGAGAAGTCTTTGCGCAGCCGCATCCAAGGGATTGCGAACGAAACCGGCGACAGAATTCTTGATGTCTCTAACTTCTTGACCGAGCGCGTCGATGCTGACCTTCAAATCGCGCGCATCCGCCTTGATCGAGTCGATTGCCATCCTGCGAATCTCAAGCGCCAGTTCGATCTCGTCGCCCGGCTTGCAATTCTTGCCCGCTACAGCCACGATCGCAGCAAGTACGAAATCGACGACTGCAACGATCGCCGCTGCCCAAACAGGTCCGACAGATGCTTGCAGAGCATAGAAGCCGGCTACATTGGCCATCCCGAGGCCAAATACCGCGATCAGGCCGGCAAAGACAAACAAGCCGAACCGACGCGCTATGACATGAAGCCAGATTCTTGCGATGAGCGAATCTGCCTTACGAAGAAGGTGAAGGTTTTGGACCAAATCCTCAAACATGGCGGGACTCCTAATGTCGACTGAGCAAGCGGCCGATCAATATGCCCACGATCATGGCGCCTATCGCTGTGGCCGCTGGATGCGCTGAGATGTTCTTCTCGGTTTCTTGAACGAAGTCCTTGATCACATCGACGAATTCGCGAAGTTCGCCGTGCAGCTGTTGTTCTTCGGCGGTATCGTCCGGCTGAGTCGTCGGGGAAGCCGTTTTTGCCGCTGCCGAGGAGAGAGCTGCGGCTTGTGACATGCGCTTCTGCTGCGCAGCCGAAAGTTCCTCGCGGAGAGATTTCAATTCACGCAAAAGTTCAGCATCTCTGGTCACAACGTCCTCCGTCAGTTTTCATCTGCGGTATCATCGTCAGCTCAACTTATCGTGCGCAAAGAACCAGCGCTTTACGCCATAGACGGCGACGAGATAGGCGATGGTCACGAGCGCCGGCGCACCGACGACTTCGGCCGGGTAGCGGAATAAAGCCGAACCACCGCGCCAGCGGCGAATCGGGAAGCGCAACCGCCGAAGCAAATGCGGAAAGCGAACTCGCCACCAACGCCTTAGGTGGTCGATCGTGCAAAGGGTGCGCAGTAAGAATACTATGTCTTTGGGTCGCGTTGGAGCCCCAAATCTTCGCGTGGCCTATCTTAGCGGGTGACCAGTACGGTGCCGCCTATGCCCTGCATTTCCGCCTTGAAGGCGGAGACGCTGTCTTCGGCAAGTTCGGCAACGATTATGGCACCGCCTGGGGCAATCTCGCGTGCGATGCCGTTAGCAAGCTTGGTGAAATCTCCCTCGGTGGTGAGATCGGCGGCATTTCCGATGACCGCACCGCCGGCTGCCATGATCGCAGCCGCAGCCGGGCCGGCAGGCAATCCGGCGAGCGCGCCCAGAAAGGCCCCGACGGCGGTTCCGCCATGTCCCTCTTTGGTGATCTCCTGAACCGATAGCTTCCCGTCGGCATCCTTTGCGACGAGCGCCGAGGCGTAAACTGTCGAGCGATGCTGCGAGTGAAATTTCTTAACACCGCCGATCGCCGCATCAATCTTCTCTCGATTGGGAAGACTTAAGGCAACGAACCGGTCCATCGGAGCTTCTCCATGATTGCAAGACAGCTACGGGGCAAGGCGCGACCGCCGACTCCCTTCGCGCCAGTGCCACCAAAACACGGCGACAATTCCAACAGCGCCAGCGACAATCAACACGACAATGAGAGCGGAATTTTCAATCCAGGCAATTGCCGGAATGCCGAGCGCCATGATCAGACCGAGAAGACAGATCTGCCAGGAGAGCACGTGCACGCCGGCGGTAAACGTGCCCAGCGTCAGCAAGGTGAAGATGGCGAGCCCGGTGGAGTTGGCAGTGAAAACCCTTTGCACACTCGGCAACAGGATCAAATTCATCACCACCAGGAACGCCAACCAGTGCAGCACCTGCGTCCCTATCAACCGCACGCGCCCGGTCTGATCGGTTGCGCTATGCCATCCGGTGACGATGCACGCCAGCCCGATGATCGGCGCCAGAATTTCCCAGTAGCCAATGATCGGTTGCTTCGACAGACTGGTATAGGCGACGCCGAGTATTGTCAGGATCAACACAAGCGTGAATGGCAGCTCTCTGACCAGCAGGCTTGCGGCTCGTGACTTGCTTGACGCCTGCGGGGCTGCGGTGCTCATTGCGGCGACCTCGAGCTCGCTGACAACGATGTTGCCACCCGTTAGGACGTTTAGGCCGCTGAGCCGTGCCGAGGTTTCTCCAGCCGAGCCCGCAATTTGAAGGCCAGTACGACGAGAGCGACGCCAAATATCAGCGCATAGGCGCCCAACCACCATGTCAGCACCACCGCGCCGATCATCGGCGCCACGATCAGCACCGCCCCGTAGAGTACCGACACGATGCCGCCAAAAATCAGCCAGCCGCGGCCATCGATGAATTCGAGGCGAAACGCTGCAGCGAGTTCCAAGATGCCGGTGAAGATCGCCCAGAAGGCGACCAGGAACACGAAAACGACCACGGTAATTCCCGGCCAGAGCACGGCAACGGCGGCCGCGGCGATGTCCACAAGACCTTCGAGCAAGAGATAGCCCCAGCGTTCATGTTCACGCGCCGCCCGGACTGCGCTAACGATGCCGAACACGCCATCGACGAAGGCGTAGGCTGCAAACACGAGGACCAACGACAGCATCGTGGCGCCGGGTAGAAAGAGGGCGATCAAGCCGAACAAAATGCCAAGGACGCCCCGTATGCCGATCGCCCACCAGTTCTGGGCGAGGACTGCGATCATCTGCTCATATTCTGGGGCGACACCGCGGAGATTGGCTTCGGTCATGATACTCTCCCAGGTTCATGCAGTGACGTTTATCGGATCGTTTCCATCATTCTCACCAGTTGAGGGAAGTCCTTCACATTGTGCGCAGGCCGAGCGCGAGCGCGATCCACGCACAACCGTAGAAAATCAGATCAATGCCGACGAAGAGACCGATAACCCAAAGCCCCGACGCCGGCCATTGCGCAAGGACGAGCAAGCCCAGCACAAACGTGATGATTCCGTCCGCCGCCTGCCAACCCCAGCCGGGCAAAGCAACCGCCACCGAGCCGACAAGCTGAAACAATCCGCCAATCAGAAAGAACATCGCCATAAAGACCGTCGCGACCTCTGCGCTGATGACCGGTCTCATCACGATCAAAAGGCCGGTAATTCCGAAAAGAATCGCCGCCAACAAATGTTGAAAAAAGCCCGCCCAATGCCCCACCATGACGGCTTGGGCGATCTCAATTCCCGAGGCCAAAACCAACAGCCACCCGAAGAAAAGCATCGAGACGACTGTTGCGGTGACCGAACGCACAATGGCGGCGATGCCCAGGACCAGCACACCGATCCCGAATGCCAGAAACCATCCCCAGTACTGGATGATCTCGCGCGGGATTTGGACCTGCAATTGGACATCGGTCATAGCTCACCTCCCGGCGTAGCGTCGATTCCGACGCTACGCCCCCCGCTGGCAAATGCAAGGCCGTTCAGGCCCGTTTTGCGCCTTGCGCGCTGTCGCGTCCTTGCGCGCCATACTCGCGCATCGATCCAGATCAAATGTCATCGCGCTCTGCCAGGCCTACGCACCCAGCGCCTAGTCGGGATCCTTGTCATGGACAATTTGAGGTTTGGCCGTGGTTAGGACCTCCGTTGGTACTTTCAATGCTAAATCAGGCCGCCAACTTTAGATTCGTATTCGGGCAATTTGCATTCCGAAAAGAGGGCGCTGTGACCGAGTTGTACGGGAAGTACGCGCCGGCGGATTTCAACGCGAAAGCGGCGGAAGACCGCGGGTTCTCCGTCTAGGTTTACGTTCAGGTCATGCTCCGATTCGTATTCGATCCAAGAGCTTCGCTTCGTAACCAGGCTGGCGCGAATTGCTGCCGCACCTTCATGCAGCAAATGCGAGAAAGCATCGAGGCGTTCGGCACGATCCATCGCGGGCAGGATCATGAAGTCGAGCAGACCGTCGTCAATCAGCGCATTCGGACAAAGCGGTATGCCGCCGCCGGCCTGCCGGCCATTGCCTATGGCCAAAGCCAAGAAAGGTCCTTCCCACGAGAAGCCTTCGGCGCGAAACATGCCTCGGTTTTCCGAAAGCTCGGCAAAGTGTGAGATACCGGTAATTGCATAAGCCAATCCGCCAAGCCGCTGCTTAAGCTTGGGATCGGTTTCGACCGTAACGCGCGAGCCAAACCCACCTGACACGAGATTTACGAACAACCTGCCATTGACAAGGCCGACATCCATCCAGCGCCGGGGCACGCTTGCAGCGAGTCGCAAGGCGGCGGTGATGTCATGGATCGGCACGCCCGCTGAATGTGCAAAATCGTTGGCGGTACCGAGTGGAAGGACGCCGAGAGAACACTCTTCGGGCAATCCAGCTGCGTAGGCTGCGGCAAATACCTCGTTGATCGTGCCGTCGCCGCCGCCAGCCACGATGCAATCGATCTTTCCTCGACCAGCCTCGTCAACGGCTTCGGCGGTCAACCGTGCGGCGTCCCCGGGTTCCCAAGTGACCCTCACCTCAACGACGTGACCATCTTTGCGAAGCGTATAAACAGCGGTCCTTAGGCGAGCATCATTGGCTGCCTTGCCGTGCAGAATAACGCGGATACTCGCCACCGCTTTCGACCTTCACGCCGGACTGGGCGGTTCCACCTGACCTGCATGCTGAAGCCACGCCATCAGCACCCAGCAAGCCGTGGCCCAAGCTGCACCAATGCACCAACCTCCGAGTATATCCGTTGGATAATGAACGCCAAGGTAAATTCGACTTAGACCGATGAGCACAGTGAGGAAAGTCGCGAGCGACATGAAGTAGAGGCTCACCGGCAATGCGGGGTAGGCTCGGGCGAGCAGAGCTCCAATCGTGAGATATGCGATCGCGGATAACGTGGCATGCCCGCTTGGAAAGCTGGTGGTGAACACTCGCGCCGCCGGGGTGACGAGGTTCGGACGAGGACGCGCGAACGCGAATTTTAGAAGACTGTTGAGGGCGAGACCGCCGAGCACTGCTATCAGCATCAGGCAAGCGATCCCGGGCCTCCGAGTCAGGAAAAGATATCCAACGACTGCAACGGTCATAATCACGAGTACAACGTTGCTGCCGAGGCTTGTCACGTCGCGCGCGGCTTCTTGCAACCACGCCGGCCCTATGGGAGCGGACGGATTGGCTGAGTTGTGCAGAGCGCGGAGGACACGGGCATCAAACGCTGATGGTCTGCCTCTCGCCGGCCCTTGAGCAATGAAGCCAAAGACGAATAGCAAAACCGCTATTGTTAAAAGCGAAATCAGGACGCTTGCTCCTTTGAATTATGAGCTTGAACGGCACTCGAGGAACGATTCTCGCGGCAACAGAGATCGTTACAGCGGATTACCTCATTATGCCGGTATTAAGTCCCCGGCGGAATGCCAATCCGAGCGTCTTGCCGTCCACACGCAAGCCTACCCAACTGCGCCGTCGATCTTCTTGGCAAGGCGGACTAAACTGTAAGACCGTTGCCAGATTGGTAGGGACCGGCCTGAGCCAATCTTTCCGCTCGTGCTGGCAGTGTTGGAGTACCCGTGAAACCGTTGACCTATGTCAACGACAGGGAACGGCTGCACGGCAAATGGTTTTAAGCGATAAAATATGGAGGCGATGATGCCCCAGCAGAGCAGCATGCATTTCTATTTCAATTGGGCAAAAGCGCGGATCGACGAAATGGATGCCACACTGGCATCGCTCGAAGCCAAGGCCAGTCAAATACAGGCCGATTCCAAAGCGAAGGCCCAACCACTCATTGCCGACCTGCGTAAGAGGCGCGACGAATTTCGGGAGATTGTCAAGAAGCAGGCCGAGGCGAGCGAGGCCGCTTGGGCGCGCGCCAAGCCTCAATTGGAAGCCGCATGGACTGATTTTCAAGCAACAGTCAAAACCTATGTCGATACCGTCGGCAAGAAGACCGGACAGCAGCAGGCGACATTCCGGGATGCG
>Ga0187784_10000014_pt1 | contig 119349 bp, 104 predicted proteins | sample 1015_SJ02_MP15_2_FD_132964 | JGI IMG/M metagenome (GOLD analysis project Ga0187784, IMG submission 132964) | Tropical peat soil microbial communities from peatlands in Department of Meta, Colombia - 1015_SJ02_MP15_20_MG | ecosystem: Environmental > Terrestrial > Soil > Wetlands > Peat...
ATCACATCAGGGCCAGCGGCCATGGCGGCCGCACTCATAGGCCGAATACATGGCTGCACCCGACGTTTCGCTGAAATGTCTGATTTTCCCCTTGCACCGCGGGCGCCGTCCATACATGGCACGTTTCGTCATTTCGTTGCGGCGCAATAGATGTCCGAAATTGGAAGTACTTCGGACATTGACGCCCGGTTTCGAGGGGTCAGTCCTCCGCGTTCCTCAGTGGCGGGCCGAAAGTTCCGTGACCACGCGGAACGACCACCGGTTGGCAGACTCCGGGGTAGGATTTGAACCTACGACCTTCAGGTTATGAGTCTGATGATCATGATGAGGGGACCTTGGTCTTTTGGCGGAGGCAATCGTCGACTGATGAAGAAATATGCCTTTCTTCACCAGTGTATCCGCCAGCAAGATTGCTGGCGCTATCCCTCATTCGAAGATCGAAGGCTTGCCAGTGCGCCCCTTCAAAATTTGGGAATAGGCATCGAAGAATTTAAATGCTTCCTCGTACGTCGTGGCGAAGGCCATGAATTATCTGCGAGGCACATCAAAATCCGCAGCGCCAGAAACGAATGGATTACCTTGCGAGCGGCAGGCGTGACACACTGACGCCACGCGGCCGTTATTTAGAAGGTAATGGACTTCATCAGTCGCAAGATCACCGCGATGGTCACGACTTTTCCGTTATTCGTCTGTCGCCAATTAATGTCGCCAATTGTTCGTGTAAGCCATTGATTTTATTACATGGTGGGCCCGGGAGGACTCAAACCTCCAACCGAGCGGTATGAGCGACCTAACTTAGCTGGAAATATCAGCAAAAATCGGCACTTCTGCACATGCGAGCGGGTGTTTGTTCTTGTTTGGTTGCGGCGTTTCATTGGTCATCTGTTGGCCAGATCAGGGTCGTCGCTTAACCCCGTCAGCGTCTAGTCTAGAGGCTTCACACAGGCAGCAGTGCCACAGCCCGGTGCCCCCTCCCCGCCCCTAAGAAGCCCGCTGGCGCGCGTTTTCAAGCTTCGCGGGTTCTACGCGGGTGCCGCACGCCCTAAAGGCCGGGCATTGCCTTCGCGGGTCCCCGATTCGAGGTAGCCTACCGAGTAGACCCCCGCTATCCTTCGGCTCGACCGTCCAGTTTGACGTGGAGATGGCAATGATCGGTAGAAGGAAAAGGGCGACGAGGAAACCGAAAGGTGGCGAAACGCGCGCCACGATGCGCAAGAAAACCGTGAAGCGTGTCGCAGCCAAGCGAATAAAAAAGAGTGCCAAGAAGCGCACCACAAAAACGCGTCGCAGCGCAGTATCGAAGCGGATTCAACCTCGTCAGCGAAAGCATGGCGCAACGCCTATGGTCGAAAAAACCGTTATCGATGTAGTCGACGAACCAGTCCCTGGCGTAGTGCGTCTCACTGAAATTGAAGAGATACAAGTGGCCGTGCCTGATTCCGAGGACGAGGAATAGGGATTCTTCCGCGGAAAAGAATAACTGGATGGGCTGCTCTGCTCGCTGGGCGGATGGCCCCCTAGAACCCGATCTTATCAATCCATCGTTTCAGCTGCGGCACAGAGAATCCTTCACCGTAGTCTTCGGCAACGGTCTTTTCTTCATGGCCTAGCAGCGCCCAACGGATGTCCTGCGGGCATTCGGCCGCGCGCAGCCGATCCTGCGCACGGTGTCGGAAACTATGGACCACCTTGCGCGGGTCGGTAATCCCGATGTCGTCCAGAAATCTATTGAGCCGCTTCGATGCTGCGTCCGCCGGGTCCGCGGCATCGCGCTTGAACAATGGCCCGGTAATCTTCTTCGGCAGATAGGGCAGCACAGCGTCCGGCAGCGGCACGCGGCGCAAGCTCTCCTCGGTCTTGTGGCCTACGATGACGAAACGAACGCCGCGCTCTCGTTCTTCTTCATGGCCGATCTCGAATGCCTCGCCGATCCGCATTCCCGTTGATGCCAGCAAACGGACTAGCAGTTGATCGTTCTTGTCGAGCCGGGCAAGATTGTGCTTGATCGTCTTGATGTCGGCGGCGTCGAGCTTCTTGCGCTTCAACTTGTCGTCACGCTTGGGCGCGACTCCCGCGAACGGATTGAGTTTCAGCTTGCCGTCCCGGATGGCGATATTCACTGCAGCATTCAGCCACGCCACTTTTTTCTCGATAGTCGCGCTCTTAAGTCCTTGCTCCTCGAAATGAGCGACGAGCTTGCGGCCATCGTCGCGGTCGCAATCCTTCAATCGCTTGTTGTCGGTCAACATCTTGAACAGCGACCACACGGCGCGAGCTTCCCTTTCATCGTAGCCGGTGACCGGGCCATGCTTGGCGTTTTTCAGATACGTCTCTATGACCGCGTCGTCATCGGCCGTCGCCGCTTTGCGCGCCTCTTTCTCATCGAATTGGATCATCCGACCGCTAGAAGGAATGCCAAGCCGATGTTCAAGGTTCACGATTTGGAATTCGGGTCCGCCGTTCGGGGCCTTTCGCAACAGCTTACCGCTGGCATCATAGAAAGTCAGTTCGGTTTCGGTCGCGGCGACGCGCTCGCAGTTGGGGGCATCGTGTAAGCCCGGCTCGTAGTCGCGTCGCCACGTCACTTCCAGACGGGGCTTCAAAGCCAGTAAGGCGGCCTTGTGTTGCGTGATGTACGGACCTGCTAATATCTCGGCTTCCTTAAGGTCGGGCGTGCCGAGCGACTTCTCGACGACCTTATGGGGGTATCGGAAGCGAACGCACCAATTCTGACTGTCGGGCCGCTTAAAGAGGTACTTGGGCATGCGTCACGCAGGGGGGCCGGTTTCAGTGGGTTATTTCAGTGGGGTAGCATGGCGCGGATATGCCCAAAAATCAATATCTTCTGCAATGGTTTACGATCCGCAAAAGTCATGGGCGGATAATCCCTCCCTCTCCGCCACCACAATAGAATCAATAACTTAGCTGACATCGATAGCGACATCAGCGACAGTATTTAGCGACAGACAAAACCACGTCGCTTGATTGCCGTTCCTCGTAGCCGCCGCGGAGAAGCGCCCTGCATGGTGACGGCATGTTACTTTGGGTTTTCAATCCGTAAGCGGCTCCCTGTGACGCGGAAATGTCCACACTCGACAGTTCAGATATGGCAGCAGCTTCATTCGATGCGCTGAAAATTTATTACATAGTGACGCTCGCGACGGACGATCCGCACGACGTAACGCCCTTTCAGGGCTTTTCCACTAGTTGGAGAAGAGTGTCCTGGGCACTCGAATTGTTAGCTGGTCTTCCGGCGGACGTTCTAGAACGCACTATCCCAATCGAGCAGGTGATCGCACTTAGAATGGGAGGCGTCCGCCCGTTGGCGTGGGGCTCCCTTTGGCATCAAACACCTCGATGGCCTAGCGGCAGGGCAGCTGGGTGTCTTTGTCACCCTATTTTCGGGTGAGAAAGAATGCGCCGACAAAATCGGCGCTTGGGCAAAAATACAAAGCCAGCCGATACTTCACGTTTCTTCCCAAGAAGTCGAAGGAGCGTGTAAGGCTGAAGACCTCACGACGGACATTTTACAAGCGTACTGTATCGAAGCGTTTAGGAATTCTCCGGAAGTTTTCACTAAAGAGCAACGTGTTGCTGCGGAGGCAGCACTGGGAAAGTGGACCGATCCGCCATTGACGCCTAGTGGGCTGATTGAAAAGGGTCACAATATAACTAGACCCAACTATATGGCACTGAGACGCGCGGCTCGTTCAGTTGAAAAAGGAGAGCCCTTCGTTGGAAACTCGGAAAAAGAATACACAGACGCGATCATAGAAAGCGCGCGTGCTGTTATTGCCGTCCGCGAGGAGGTGGGATTATACGGCTTCCATTACATGACGCATCTACGTCCGGAACTCATACTTACTGAGCCTGCGCTCTACCGTCTGAATTACAGGGCCATAAAGCCTGAAGGACCTTTTGAAGAAAAGGTCGTAGCCAAGTCGCTCAGATGGGTCCAGACCCAAAGGGGTTTACACTCGCAACTGCCTGCCCAGTACGTTCATGACCTTGCGAAGTCGCCAATCGCTCAGTCGATACTGTCAGAACGGGCGGCTGAACTTGATACGTTTACCGTTGGGGTTGGCCTTCGGGCGGCGCAAACCACTTCTGCTGTTGTCCGCCTTTCTCCCGGCGTCAATCATGTCTTCCCGGCGCTTTCCGCGTATGCGCGCAGTCTCCGATCGACCTCACTCGAAGCGAGAATAAAGACAAGGCGGCTGTTCGACTCAATTCAAAATGGCTTGGCCTCAGCGGTGGGAGACGAGCGCATTGAGTTCATTACTGAGCGACAATGGCCGATCAAGATTGTGTCCGATGCACCGATGGAATGGCTGCCGGTCGGCAATCTTCCTTTGGCTATGCGCTGCGATTGCTCTCGGATTAACGCCACACCCGGCAATCTTTTGATGGGCTTGCTTGTCGAGCCCAGACCTATAGTGGTGGCTCCTGAAAGCCTTATGGATTTCCTTGTTGTTAGCACCTTCGAAGACGATGATCGTTTGAAGGATGTCCTGAAACAGGCTCTAGAAGTTACGCGTGATGGTTGGGAGAAACGCGCGCGTGTCACCTTTAGAACCGCACAATCCAAGGAGGAGTTCATCGATGCACTCAATAGTTTCGAAGGTGCATTTCTCATTTTTGACGGCCATGGCGTGAACAACGCTAATGAGCCTGTCGGCAAACTCATGCTCGGCAGTGAAGCGATTGATGTTTGGGAACTACATCGTAAAGTTAGAGTGCCACCCATCGTTATATTGAGTGCATGTGACACCCAAGGAATTGACGCGTCCTCACACGCTACAGTGGGCAACGGTTTTTTATTCCTCGGTGCTTTAACGGTACTTGCAACCCTGCTTCCCGTAGGGGGGTTGTCGTCGGCGGCCTTCATTTCACGCCTGGTCTATCGGGTCGCGGAATTTGTTCCGACCGCCATTGCGGCCCGGGGGCGTGTTTTGAATTGGACTGAAGTCGTCTCGGGTATGCTCCGAAGGTTTCTCGCGTCGGAGTTACTGGACGCACTGGTTGGGCCGCCGGGGGACGCCGATACCCCGCAGGGAAAACTTCTAGTTAAGGCGGGCGAAGATATTGATGTAAGAGAGGATAACCACTGGTTCGATAATCTACTAGAGCGCATAGCTGAAAATCGAGGACAACATCTCGCTGCCATACAGGCAAAGGCACAATCTCTAATCGCTCGCGCCGAGGCAATCCGCTACATCCAGCTAGGTAATCCTGAACTTATCATCATTGACGATGGCAAGACGCGAGAACGACTCGCGGAAGATGCCGATGCTTTGACTGCGCACCTTGCTGAGGCTCGAACGACCACGTGAGATTAAGCGGCAGTTCGGCGACGGGCACGGCCCACCACGACCCGCTACCCGAGTCGTTAACCATCCTCGACCGGGACGCGGGACGGCGTGTGAATGCTTCTCCCCGGCCGGAACAGCCATCCCCGAAGTTCCGCGGGAACGCAGGGACACCTCGGCCGCTTGTGGTATAGGTGTTTCCTCCGGCCCGGTCGGGCTGGGGCGTGGTGTCGAAGGCCGTGGAGCTCCTGTTCTCTTCCGCATGGCTCGCGATCATGTCGTGGCTGATCCTGCGAGCCTTCAGGCAACGCGGGCTGTTGCCCCGCCTCGAGCGCGCGCCGCCCTTCGGCGAGCGCGCCCCGCGGGTCGCGGTGATCGTCCCGGTGCGCGACGAGGAGGCGAATATCGGGCCGTGCCTGCAGTCGCTGCTGCGGCAGGACTATCCGACGAGCCGCCTCAGCGTCCTCGCGGTCGACGACCATTCGGCCGACTCGACCGCCGCGGTCGTCGGCCGCCTCGCCGCGGAAAATCGCGAGATTGCTCTCGTCGCCAGCCCGCCGCTGCCGCCGCGCTGGACCGGAAAATCGCACGCCTGCTGGATCGGCGCGCGGACGGCGGCGCCCGAAATCGAGTGGCTGTGCTTCATCGACGCCGACGTGCGGGCGGCGCCAGGCCTCCTCTCGAGCGCCATGCGCGAGGCGCTGATGCGGCGCCTCGACCTGTTGTCGCTGGCGCCGCGTCAGGAGCTGCGGACTTTTGCCGAACGTCTGGTCATTCCCTGCGGTCTTGTCCTCCTGTCTTTCGTGCAGGACCTGCGGCAGGCGCAGGCGCGCTCCGGCGCCGACGTGACCGCGACCGGGCAGTTCATGCTGGTGCGGCGCGACGCCTATGAGGCGGTCGGCGGCCACGCGGCCGTGTGCAGCGCGATCTGCGAGGATTTGGAGTTCGCCCGGCGGCTGAAGCAGTCCGGACGCTCCGTCCTGCTCATGGGCGGCGAGCGGCTCGTCTCGACGCGGATGTATACCGGCTGGCGGACGCTCTGGCCCGGATTTGCCAAGAACCTGGTCGACATGCTCGGCGGACCGGTCGCGACGCTCGCGATCGCGTTCGCGGCGGTGACCCTGGTCTGGGCGGCGCTGGCGATCCCGCTGGCCGCCGTCGCCGGCTGCCTGCGCGGCGTCGAGGGCGCGGCTTCGGCCCTGATCCTGGCGCTCGTCGGCTCGGCCGCGGCGTTTGCTCTGCACATCGCCGCCACGTTCTATTTCCGCATTCCTTTCTGGTACGGTCTTCTGTTCCCGCTCGGTTACACCGCGGGCGCGCTGATGGCGCTCGACAGCGTGCGTCGGCGCCTCAGCGGGCGGGTCAGCTGGAAAGGCCGCATCTATTCATGAAAGCCGCCAGGAAGACCGGCGAGGAAGAGCGCGCCGACGAGCGCAGCCGCGGCATCGGGCCGCTCGACTCGGGGGAGACGCGCGCGATCATGCTCGCGGCCGCCGCACTGGTCATCTTTCTCTACTTCATCAAGTTCATCCTGCTGCCATTCGTGCTTGCCGGCATCATCGCCTATATCTTCACGCCCCTATTGGACTGGGCCGCCGAGAAGACGCGCTGGCCGCGTCTGTTGTTCGCGGTAGCGGCGTTCCTCGTGCTGCTCGGCATCGGCGGCTTCGTCCTGATTTTCGCCGGCGAGCGTCTCACCACCGAAACGCTCGGCCTGGCGAAGGATCTGCAGAGCTTGCTGCAAAACTTTGCCCGCCAGGCGATCGGCGACCAACCCGTGAGCCTGTTCGGGCAGTCGGTGAACGCCGATCAGATCGCCCAGTCCGCGCTCGATCGGATTCGCGATTGGAGCGGACAGACCGACCAGTTGGCGATGATCGCCGGCTACAGCCTCGCCGCCATCATGGGCGTGTTTCTAACCGCGGTGCTGCTGTTCTATTTCCTCGCCAGCGGGCGGAGCGTGGCGCGCGGTTTGCTGTGGATCGTGCCGCCGCATCGCCGCCGGCTGGTCGAGCGAATCTGGGCGCGGCTCGATCCGGTGTTGATACGCTACTTCATCGGCGTGATTGCGGTCGTGATCTACGCCACGGTGGCGGCCTACATCGGCCTCGGCGTCATCCTCGGCATCCAACACGCCGTGCTGCTGGCCCTGCTGACCGGCATTCTCGAGACGGTGCCCGTGGTCGGTCCGACCTCGGCGGCGGTGATCGCCGGGCTGATCTCGCTGCGCACGGCGACCGGAATCATGAGCATCCTCGCCTATGCGCTCTATGCGACGCTGCTGCGTCTATCCATCGACCAGCTCGTCGGCCCGGTCGTGCTTGGCCGCGCGGCACATGTGCATCCGGTCCTGATCATCTTCTGCTTCCTCGCCGGCGGCGTGGTGCTCGGCGTCCCCGGCGTCATCATCGCCGTGCCGGTGGCCTTGCTGGTCAAGAGCACCTTGGCCACCCTCTACGGCGACAAGGCCGAATAGGCGGCGACCGTGCCGCTCGGCGGCAGCTGCCAGGGCCTCGCGTCCGGGCGGGGAATTCGGCTATATTACCGCCCGCTGCCGCAACTTGTTCGCGGCAGGACAGTTGTCCCGGGGGTCGAAGAGGCGCGGAGACCCGCTCATGGCGGTGTGGGATTCCGCAGAGCGAAGGACGCGATCGCGGCACAGCCATCCGTGGCTGGCGGGTCTGCTGTTCGCGCTCGACGTGCGTTTGCGCCGCCGTCATGCGGTGTTCGAATACACCCGCCATCCGTCCTGTGTGTTCCGCATCGATATCGGCCGCTCGCGCCGGCCACTGGCGTTGCGCGACGGAACGCGCGCGCATCGCGCCGAGCGGATCGCGCGACTGCATTTCTGGAACGAACACGTCCCGCCGGTGCCGCCGCAGGGCGCCACGATCGCCTGGGCCGGACAGATGCAACAAGCCATCGCGACCTCGCTGGCGGAGCTTGCGCGCTTTCTCGCGTTGCGGCCCGATCTCGGCGATATCGCGGTGATCTGCGCCGACGTGCCCTCCGGCACCAGGACGCAGAGCGCGCAGCTTGCGCGCATCATGGCGCGCTACGGATTCGAAACGATCGCCGAGCCCGAACGCTTGCCGCTCGGCGAGCGCCTGCACCGCTTCGCCGAGAATATTCTGATTTCGCTGACCGTCTTTGCCCAGAACGCCGCCACGCTCCGCGCCGACACGTTCCAGCGTGTGCGGGTGCCGATTTATCTGTCGCGCCGCGCGCTGGAGGAGAGATTCGGCGGCGAGCGTGCGCTCGCTCCGGCAGCGCTGGAGGCGTCATGAGCATCGCCGCCGGCCTACCCGATCTGATGTCTTTCGTGTCGTCGCTCTGCGACGTCTGCTTCGCGATCGCCTTCGTCGGCTGCGTATTCACGCTCGTTGAGTCTGCCCTCGTCCTGGGCTTCCCTGGCGCGAAGGTGAGGGGCCGCGCCGCCCACCCACCGGTGACGATCCTCAAACCGCTGCATGGCGCGGAGCCCGACCTGCGCCGGCGTCTCGCCGCCTTCTGCCGACAGGACTATGCCGCCCCCGTCCAAGTCCTGTGCGGCTCGCAGGATCCCGCCTCGCCGGCCGTCGCAGTCGTGCAGGGAATGAAGTCCGATTTCCCCGACAAGATCGAGCTTGCCGTCGACGCGCGCAATCAAGGCACCAACCGCAAGGTATCGAACCTCATCAACATGCTGCCGCGCGCCCGCCACGACACCATCGTGCTCTCCGACAGCGACATCGCGGTCGAACCGGGTTATCTGCGCGCCATCACGGCGCTGCTAGCGGCGCCGCATGTCGGCGCCGTGACCTGCCTCTATTACGGCATCGGCGGCGACGGGCTGTGGTCGCGCCTGTCAGCGTTGGCGATAAACTCGCATTTCCTGCCGCATGCGATAGCCGCGCTCAGGCTGAGGCTGGCGAAGCCGTGCTGTGGCTCGACCATTGCGCTGCGCCGCTCCGTGCTCGAGCGCATCGGCGGCTTCGGCGCCTTCGCCGACGCGCTCGCCGACGATTATGCGATCGGCATGGCGGTGCGATCGTCCGGCTATGACGTCGCCACGCCGCCGTTCGTGGTCGGCCATTGCTGCTTCGACGACAATCCGCGCCAGCTCTTGCGGCATCAGCTGCGAGCAGCGCGCACGATCAGGAGCATCGAACCTGTCGGCTACGCCGGCACAATTCTGATCCATCCGCTGCCGCTGGCCCTTCTCGGCATGCTCTCTGGCAGCGCCGCGGCCGTGCTGCTCACGGTGGCCGTGCTGGCGGCGCGGGTTACACTCTGCCGCTGCGTCGAAAACCGATTCGGCCTGCCGCAACAGAATTACTGGCTCATTCCGCTGCAGGACATCATTGCTTTCGGCGTCTACGTGGCAAGTTTCTTCGGGGCGACGGTACACTGGCGAGGGTCCGACTATCGCGTGGCGGCAGACGGCACCCTCGTGGAGGGACAAGACCTGAGGCCCCAATGATGCGCACCTTGTTTTTGCAGGCGCCGTCCTTCGACGGGTTCGACGGCGGCGCCGGCGCGCGCTACCAGGCGCGGCGGGAAATCCGCTCCTACTGGTACCCGACTTGGCTCGCCCAGGCGGCGGCCTGCGTTCCCGGCAGCGCGCTGATCGATGCCGTGCCGCATCGTCTGGTGCTCGCCGACATCGTGCGCGAGGCGCGCAACTACGACCTCGCCGTGCTGCATACCTCGACGCCCTCGTTCGCCTCCGATGTCCGCGTCGTCGAGGCGCTGAAAGCGGCGAATCCGCAAATGAAGGCCGGCTTCGTCGGCGCCAAGGTCGCGGTCGAACCGCAGGCGAGCCTGGCAAGCTCGCGCGCGATCGATTTCGTGGCCGGCAACGAATTCGATTTCACCATCAGGGAAATCGCGCAGGCGCGCGATTGGAACACGATTGCCGGGCTGTCCTATCGTGACGCCGCAGGCGCGATCAGACACAATCCGCCACGCCGAATCCTCGAGAACATGGACGAACTGCCGTTCGTGACGCCGGTCTACAAGCGCCACCTGACGATCGAGAATTATTTCATCGGCTATCTCAAGCATCCGTATATTTCGCTTTACACCGGCCGCGGGTGCAAATCGCACTGCACCTTTTGCCTGTGGCCGCAGACGGTCGGCGGCCATCGCTACCGCACGCGCAGCGTCGGCAACGTCATCGAGGAGATCGGCTGGGCCAAGAACGCGTTCCCGCAAGTCAAGGAGTTCTTCTTCGACGACGACACCTTCACCGACGACCGGCCGCGGGCCGAGGCTATCGCGCGCCGGCTCGGCACGCTCGGCGTCACCTGGTCGTGCAACGCCAAGGCGAACGTGCCGCGGGAAACGCTGAAGGTCATGCGCGACAACGGTTTGCGCCTGCTGCTCGTCGGCTATGAAACCGGCAATCAGCAGATCCTGTACAACATCAGGAAGGGCATGCGCGTCGACGTGGCGCGGCGCTTTAGCAAGGACTGCCATGAGCTCGGCATCACCATCCATGGCACCTTCATCCTCGGGCTTCCCGGCGAGACCAGGAGCACCATCGAGGAGACCATCCGCTTCGCCAGAGAGATCAACCCGCACACGATCCAGGTATCGATCGCGGCGCCCTATCCGGGCACCGAGCTTCACCGCGAGGCGCTCAAACATGGCTGGCTCGATGAAGCGCACGCCGACCTCGTCGACGCGCACGGCGTGCAGATCGCGCCGCTGCATTATCCGCACCTCAGCCACACCGAGATTTTCCACTCGGTGGAGGAGTTCTATCGCCGCTTCTACTTCCGCGCTCCGAAGATCGCGGCGATCGTTTCGGAGATGGCGCGCAGTCCTGAAATGCTGATGCGCCGGCTGCGCGAGGGCATCGAGTTTTTTGCCTTCCTGCGCTCACGGCGGGAGCTGGTGCACTGAGGCACCTGATCATCACCGCGGACGATTTCGGGCTCAGCGAGCCGGTCAACGCCGCCGTCGAGGCGGCGCACCGACACGGCATCCTGAGCGCGGCGAGCCTGATGGTCGGCGCACCGGCCGCGGCCGATGCGGTCGCGCGCGCGCGCCGCCTGCCGAATCTGCGGGTCGGGCTGCACATCGTCCTCGTCGACGGGGATCCGGTGACCGACCGCGCCCAGATCCCGGGTCTGCTCGACCGGGATGGACGGCTGCGCAACGACCTCGCCCGCTTCGGCGCCCAACTTTCCCTCGACCCATCCCTTCGGCGGCAGGTGGCGAAGGAAATCGTCTCCCAGTTCGCGGCTTTTCGCGCCACCGGATTGCCGCTCGACCACGTCAATGCCCACCGGCACTTCCACCTGCACCCGGCCGTCGCCGCGCCGATCATCAGCGTCGGACGCGGATACGGAATGCGGGCGCTGCGCGTGCCGGTCGAACCGTGGCATATCGTGGCCGGGATCGATCCGCACACGCGGCGGCTCGTCGGTCGGATCGTCGCGCCTTGGGCCGTGCTGATGCGCGCTCGCGCCCGGCGCGCCGGATTGACGACCGCCGACGCCGTCTTCGGCCTGGCCTGGTCCGGGGCGATGACCGCAAGGCGCCTTGCCGCGATCATCGGCCGGCTGCCCGCCGGGATCGTGGAAATCTATCTGCACCCTGCCGAGCAGAACACCTTCGCCGGCGCGGCGCCGGGCTATCGCTACGCCGAGGAATTCGCCGCACTTTGCGATTCCGACTGCATCGCGGCGGCGCATCGCTCGGGCTACGCGCTAGGCGGTTACGCGGATGTGCCCGGGCAAAAGGCGTCCGTCTAGTTTCCTTCAGTAGAGCATGATCTTTTCGGAAAAACCTGCTTTCCACTTTTTCGGGTCATGCTCTAACGTCCCCGCTTGCCGCCGAGATATCCCGCTGCCCGAAACCAACGGATCGCGTCAGCGAGCGCCTCAGGGTAAGGCCGCGCGCGAAAGCCGAGCTCGCGTTCGGCCTTGGCCGCGGTGAAAAACATGCGGTGCTCGGCCATGCGAAGTCCATCCAATGTCGTAAATGGCTCGCGTCCGGTGAGCCAGGCCCGCGCCTCGGCCAAGTAGGCCACCGGAACGACGCCGGCGCGGGGAATGCGCAGGCGCGGCGGACGGCGGCCCACCAGGCGCGCGATTTCGGCGAGCATCTCGGCGAGCGGCACGTTTTGGCCGCCGAGAATATAACGTTCGCCGACCGCGCCGCGCGCGAGCGCGGCCAGGTGGCCGTCGGCCACATCATCGACGTGGACAAGGTTGAGCCCAGTGTCGAGGAAGCCGGGCATGCGGCCGCGCGCCGCCTCGACGATGATGCGGCCGGTCGGCGTCGGCTTTACGTCGCTGGGGCCGATCGGCGTCGAGGGATTGACGATGACCGCAGGCAGCATGTCGCCCGCGATCATCGCTTCGACCAACCGCTCGGCGGCGATCTTGCTGCGCTTGTAGGCGCCGATTCCCGCCTCCACGGCGAGCGGCATGGTTTCGTCCACCGGCTTGCCGTCGGCGCGGAAGCCGAGCGTCGCCACACTGCTGGTGTAGACGACGCGCTCGACCCCGGCGCGTAGCGCCTCCTGCATGATGTTGCGGGTGCCCTCGACATTGGCGGCGAAGATCTCGCCCGGGTCGCGCGCCCACAAGCGATAATCGGCCGCGACGTGAAAGACGTAGCGGATGCCGGCCATCGCGCGGCGCACCGATTGCGCGTCGCGCATGTCGCCGCCGAAGAAATCCAGATCAAGCCCATCGAGGTGGGAACGCGGGCTGCCGGGCCGGACCAAAGCCCGCACCTTCACTCCGGTAAGGACCAACTTTCTCGCCACGGCCGCACCGACGAATCCCGTGGCCCCGGTGATGAGGGTCTCTGCCGTGTCGCCCATGGCGCATCCACGTTCGCTCGATCGGCAAGCCAAGCATTTTCATGGGCAAAACACCATGCCCGGAGCACAAGTGCGAAGCTGGAACCAATAGCCGAATTCGCATTTGGCGATTCGCTGTGATATAGCTTCATTATTCGGGGGGCGTGATCGAGGTTGATCGGCGCGAGGGCGAAGGCTTTCCATGGCATCCCAATTGGACTTCGCCGGGGCAACTCTCGCAGACGGAATGGTAGGTGACGGTGACGGCTACGACACGTCCGACGTGGCCAGCTCCGCGCGTGAAGATCGCCGTTGCATCCTCATCGCATTTGTCGGCATGGCCTTCGAGGCACGCATCGCCGCGGGACCCGGGGTCCTGGTGGTTTGCCGCACCGCGGGAAGCGAGCTGGCGACGGTGGCGGAAAGCGCTGTCCGCCAAGGCTATCGCGGCATGCTCAGCTTCGGCGTTGCCGGCGGGCTCGCCTCGCATCTGCGCGCCGGCGATTGGGTGGTCGCGTCCGCCGTGCGCGAATCGCAGACGGTCCTGGCCACAGATGCGGCATGGTCGCGCAGACTGCTCGGCATGATCGAGGACGCCGTCCACGCTCCGATCGTCGGCGTCGACGCGCCGATCGCCGAGCCGGCAGAGAAACGCGAGCTGCACAGAACGACCGGCGCTGCCGCGGTCGACATGGAATCCCACGTCGTGGCGCGGGTCGCCGCCGCGCACCGGCTCGCCTTTGCCGCGGTGCGCGTCGTCGTCGATCCCGCCCACCGGGCGGTTCCTTCGGCTGCTTTGCTCGCCATGCGCCCGGACGGCCGCGCCGACGTTTCGGCGATTTTGCGCGACCTCATGACGCGGCCCTCGCAGCTCAGCCCGCTCGCCCGCATCGCCGTCGATGCCTTCGCCGCGCGCGTGTCAATGCACCGCGTGCGCCGCCTGCTCGGGCCGCATTTCGGGCTCGTCAGCTGAATTCTACCGGTCTTGCTCCTCGCCGGCGGACACGGGCACCGAGCCAGCGGCATCAGGCCTGCGAGATGAACTTCGTGTTCAGATAGGCTTGCAATCCCTCGATGCCGCCTTCGCTGCCATAGCCGGATTCCTTGACGCCCCCGAACGGCGTCTCCGGCGTCGAAACATTGATGGAGTTCACCCCGACCATGCAGGACTGCAGCGCGTCGGCGATCAGGTTCGCCGTCTGCGCCGAACCGGTAAAGGCATAAGCGGCGAGCCCATAGGGCAGCGAGTTGGCGCGCTCGACGACCTCATCGAAGCTCTTGAAGGTGACCACCGGCGCCAGCGGACCGAACGGCTCCTGCGTCATGAGCTTGCAGTCGTCGGGCAGGTCGGTGATCACCGTCGGCTCGTAGAAATAGCCCTGGTTGCCGCGGCGCTGACCGCCGGTGACGATCTTGCCGCCGCGCTCCTTGGCATCGTTGACGAACGATTCCATGGCGTCGATGCGCCGTGCATTCGCCAGCGGGCCCATGGTCACGCCCTTCTCCAGGCCGTCGCCGAGCTTCAGCCCCTTGGCATATTCGGTGAAGCGCGCCAGAAAGCGGCCGTAGACCGGCTCCTGCACATAAAACCGCGTCGGCGAGATGCAGACCTGGCCGGCATTGCGATATTTGAAGGCGGCGATGGTGTCGGCGGATTTCTCCGGGTCGGCATCGGCGAATACGACGACCGGCGAATGACCGCCAAGCTCCATCGTGGCGCGCTTCATTCCCTTGGCGGCGAGCGCGGCGAGATGCTTGCCGACCGGAATCGAGCCGGTGAAGGAAATCTTGCGCACCTCGTCCTTGGCGATGAGGTGCTCGGAAATGTTTGCAGGCACGCCGAAGACGAGGTTGAGCACGCCGGCAGGCAGGCCGGCATCGGCAAAGCAGCGCACCATCTCGACGCAGGAGCCCGGCGTCTCCTCGGACGCCTTGAGGATGAGTGAACAGCCCGCGGCGAGCGCGCCGCCGATCTTGCGCGCCGGCGTCAGCGCGGGGAAATTCCACGGCGTGAACGCGGCGACAATGCCGACCGGCTCCTGAGTGACGATCTGCCGTAAACCTTTGCCACGACCCGGCACGATGCGGCCATAGGCGCGGCGGCCCTCTTCGGCGTACCACTCGATGATATCGGCCGAGGTCAGGACCTCGGCGCGCGCCTCCGCATAGGACTTGCCCTCCTCCTGCACCAGGCACTTGGAGATCGCGTCGTAGCGCTCGCGCATGAGGTCGGCGGCTTTGCGCAAGACCTTGGCGCGGTCATAGGCCGAGGTCGCGCGCCAAACCGCAAATCCCTTCTTGGCGGCTTCGAGCGCGCGGTCGAGATCGGCCTTGCTCGCGTGCGGCAGACGCGCCAACGGCTTCTCCGTCGCCGGATTGATCACATCCTCGCCGGCGCGGCCATCGCCGTTGAGCCACTGGCCGTCGATAAAGAGTTCGAGATTGGCGTACATGGGATTCTCCTGGCGTCCTCTGCGCGTTGATCTAGCGGGTTTTGCTCGCGGAGGATTTAGCAGGTTTCCGGCCCGCATTCATCCCTGCCCCTGCCGCTGCCCGGAAAAGGAAATGCCCGGCTTTGCGGCCGGGCAGCGGGAACTTCGCGCAGGGTGCGCTTGACGCCAGGCCGTCGTTCACAATTGCCCGTATTTCCTCAGCACCGCCCGGCACGAGCTGCCGACGCGCCAGCTATGCGCCGCAAGCGTTGCGCCGCAGCGAAGCAGGTTGGTCCACGTCATGCCGCCGGATTGGTCGCAGAGCCTCGCGGCGGCCGGTTTGCAAGGTGCGAGTTCGGCGAGATCGATCGCGCCCGCGCTCGTAGTCCAAGCGGCAACAAGCAGGCATGCGGCTAGCATCAGTTTCATGCTGAGAAAGCTCCCTCATTTTTTGGCTGGAGGGCGGCTGCCTATCCTGAAACTGACGAAAAATCCAGTATTTTGTGCGCCGCACAAAAGCCGCATTTAAACGATGGTTGCGGACTACATAAGCATTTGAAAATAAATGATAATCCTTTTCGTTGCCGATCGTGTCAAAAAGGGCTCGCCGCTGCGTTGAGGCACGGCCTCGTTCCTTGGCTGTCGCGCAGGGATCACCTCAAATCACGCCGCGGGTCTCTTGCCCCACAGCCGCGCCGAAGCGATGTCGGCGCCCTCGCGGATCGATTTGAGCTTGAGCCACACGACCGGCTCGATGACCCATTCGCGACGCGTGAACGTGCCGAAGCCGCAATCCGCCGAGGCGATGACGCGCTCGCGATCGCCGACGGCTTCGACTGCCTCCTCGATCCGGCGCGCGACCACTTCCGGGTGCTCGACGATATTGCTGGTGGTCTCGACCACGCCGGGAATGAGGATCATGTCCTTAGGTGGCGGCGCGCGCTTGAGCGCGGCATATTCGTGGGCGTGGCGGGGATTGGCGAATTCGATCGATAGCGCGCCGACCTCGGCCTGGTAGAGCGCCGGCAGGATTTTTTCCAGCGCGATGTCGTGGATATGCGGCCCTTCCCAATTGCCGTAGCAGACATGCAGCCGCACCGCCGCGCGCGGGATGCCGGCGATCGCGCTGTTGATCATGGCGACGTGCAGCTCGCAGGCCTTGACGAAGTCGGCGTCCGACTTGTCGCGATAGAACATGGTGCGATCCATGGCGAGATCGGGCGCGTCGATCTGCAGGACGAGGCCGGCCTCGTGGATCGCCAGATACTCGTTGCGCATCTCGCGGGCGATGGCGGCGAGATAGGCCTCGTGCGTCGGGTAATAGGCGTTGAGCATGGTCGAGGCGATGATGCCGGGCGAAGGCGCGGTCATGAAGGTCTCGGCGAACGAATTGCCTTCACCGGCGATGCGCTTGAAGCGGGCGATCTCGCGCTCGATCGCCGCGGTGTCGTGGTAGTGCAATTCGCCCAGCGCCTGCGGCGCGTTTTGTTGCCGGCTGACTTTGGGAAAGCGGTGCGTCAGATATTGCACCAATTCCGGAAATTCCTCGAACTCGCGCCCGCGCCGGCGCTTGGATTCGCCGCCGAAGCCCGTCATGCGCTGCGGCACGTAGGTCTGGAAGCCGACGCGCTGCTGCTCGCCGTCGTTGCCGATGTCGATGCCGGCCGCTTTTTGCTCGGCGACCACACGGCGCACCGCCTGCTCGATCTCGGCCTCGAGTTGCACCGGGTCGCAGCCTTCGCCGGCCTCGCGGCGCACCAGAAGCTCGCTCAGCATCTCGCTGCGCGGCAGGCTGCCGACATGCGTGGTAAGGATGCGCTCGCGGCTGGAAATCATCGCGCGGTCCACTTCGTCATCGCCGGGTGTGCTGCCGGCAAACCATGGGATTTGCACCACTATCGGATTGCGGCAGGTTTCACCATCGGCATAATACGGCGCTCGGGGAAGGAAACGCCGTGACCACGACAGCTCAGCTGAATTTTGCGCCGCCTGCGTCCCTCGACGCCATCCCGCGCGATTACAATTTCGCCACCGACATTCTCCGGCGCAACCTCGATGCCGGCCGTTCGGGCAAGGTCGCCTTCATCGATCCGCGCGGTCGCTGGACCTACGGCGATCTCGCCCAGCGCGTCGAGCGCTTCGGTCATCTATTGCGCTCGCTCGGCATCCGCCGCGAGGAGCGCGCGCTCATCTGTGTGCTCGACGGCATCGACTGGCCGACCGCCTTCCTCGGCGCGATCAAGACCGGCGTGATAGCGATCCCTGTCAACACACTGCTGACCGAGGACGATTACCGGTTCATGCTCGACGACAGCCGGGCGCGACTGCTGGTGGTTTCCGAAGAGCTTTATCCGAAATTCGCCAAGGCGATCGCCGCGTCGACGGACCTCGCCGAAGTCATCGTCTCCGGCCAAGAGACGCATGGCCATCATCGCTTCGAGGATTTGCTCGCCAAGGCCAAGGGCGAAACAGTCGCCGTGCGCACGGTGCGCGATGACATGTGCGTCTGGCTGTACACGTCGGGCTCAACCGGCAAACCCAAAGCGGCAGTGCATACGCACGCCGACTTTAGGCTCATTGACGATCTTTACGGCAAGCCTTTTCTCGACATTACCGAGAACGACGTGTGCTACTCGGTGGCAAAACTGTTCTTTGCCTACGGCCTCGGCGATGGGCTCGTCTTCCCGATGTCCGCGGGGGCGACGACGATCCTTCTGCCGGATCGACCGACGCCGGAGCTGGTGGCCGGAATTCTGCGAAGGCACCCGGTCACCGTGTTCTATGCGGTGCCGACCTTCTACGCCGCCTTTCTCGCCAGCGCCGACGCGCCGCGGCCCGAGGAGCTGCGCTTGCGGCGCTGCGTGTCGGCGGGCGAAGCGCTCCCGGCCGACGTCGGCCGGCGCTGGAAGGAGCGTTACGGCGTCGACATACTCGACGGCATCGGCTCGACCGAGATGCTGCACATCTATATCTCCAACCGCGTCGGCGACGTGAAATACGGCACCACCGGCAAGGCGGTGCCCGGCTACGAGCTGCGCCTGGTCGATGACGACGGCGCAATCGTGAAAAAACGCGGCGAGATGGGCGAGCTGCAGGTCCGCGGGCCGACCAGCGCGGTCATGTACTGGAACAACCGCGAGCAGTCGCGCACGACGTTTCTCGGCGAATGGACCCGCTCGGGCGACAAATATGTCGAGGACGAGGACGGCTACTATGTCTACTGCGGCCGCCGCGACGACATGCTCAAGGTGAGCGGCATCTACGTTTCGCCGTTCGAGGTCGAGGCGGCGCTGCAGAGTCATCCCGACGTGCTCGAAGCGGCGGTGGTCGGCTGGCCGGACGACGACAAGCTCATCAAGCCGAAGGCCTTCGTGGTGCTGAAATCGCCGGAAAAAGCCAGCGACGAGCTCAAGCGGGCGCTGCAGGACCATTGCCGGCAGAAACTCGCCGTCTTCAAATATCCGCGCTGGCTCGAATTCCGCGGCGAGCTGCCGAAAACCGCAACCGGCAAGATCCAGCGCTTCAAGCTGCGGGCGGAGGCCGCGCCTCGGTAGCCACGTCCGTGTTATTCTGAACGCAGTGATTACAGCGCCGGCCGTCGCGGAGCTGCAGAGGAAGCAATGACGACTCGTTACGCCGCCTGCAATTGCGGACAGCTCCGCCTCGCCTGTGAGGGCGAACCGGCACGGATTTCCATGTGTCACTGCCTCGAGTGCCAGCGGCGCACCGGCAGCGTCTTCAGCAATCAGGCATGGTTCGACCGGCAACAGATTACGTCCATCTCGGGTAACGCCAGCGAGTTCAGACGCACATCCGACAGCGGCAATGCGCTGACCTTCCGGTTCTGCCCGGTCTGCGGCTCGACCGTTTATTGGGAGGCGGAAGGATTTCCCGGCTTGATCGCGGTCGCCGTCGGATCGTTTGCCGACCCCTCTTTTCCAGCGCCTAAGCACTCGGTCTGGGAGAGAAGGCGGCACCATTGGGTTCCGGTATTCGGCGACATGCCCATCCAACATTCGAATTAAGTCACTTCCGTTCTACTTTTCGTTGTTGGAGCATGATCTCTTCGGAAAAACCGGTTTCCACTTTTCCGCTCATGCTCGAAGACGTCGGTGTCGCATGCCTTGCGTTTACACTTTTCGGGTATTACTAGGACGCCTTGCCGTTGGCGCGCCGCGGTAGCTCAGCTGGTAGAGCAACGCATTCGTAATGCGTGGGTCGGGGGTTCGAATCCCTTCCGCGGCACCAATCGAAGCGTAATGTCGACTTCGACGACGCAGTCGCCGGCGCATTCGTATGGGAAGCAAAGACCATCGAGGCTCAGTTAGCTCCACGTGTCGAGCGCGGCGCACGAACAACCGCTGACCAAGCCCACCGATTCGGGCGCGTGACGTCGAGCGCAACGGCCCATACGTCTGCGACGATCGCCGAAACCGGCGACGTCATATGGTCAAAAGCGGCTCATTTCGCCGCGTCCGCTCTGTCCTGGGCTATCCCGAGTTCCACACATTGCACGATCTCCGAAGCGACGAATCAGCTAAGATCGTCGTCGAGCCCATTGGTCCCGTGCCATCATATGGACTGAAATCGCCGGCACGACGGAGATTGACACATGAGCGCGAAGGAGAAGCGCTCAGGCAAGGAGCGCCGATCGGGCCTTGGCAGGCGATCGGGCCGGGAGAGACGGTCCGGTTTCGATACGCGCTCCGAGGAAGAGAAGCTGCTGCAGGGGGAGCGTCGCTCACAGCCAGACCGTCGCTCGGGGTCGGATCGGCGGGCACGGCTGCCCCGCCGGCGAGACGACTGAATTGACCGCTCTTGCTTGCTTGGAACGGCTGGGGTCTGCCGGTTGCGCTCGGCGCCGGGCTGGCGCCGGCCGCCTCTGATTGCTGAGCTGAAAGCCGCGAGACGATTTACACGGCCTCTCGGCCCCTGCTAAACCGCGCTCGATCCCCCGCAACAAGAACAGGCGACGTTTGAGGGGCGCAGGGATTGCAATGACAGGCATCGTCGAGGGCAAGGTCGCCATCGTCACCGGCGCCGGGCGCGGCATCGGTCGTGGCATCGCGCTGCTCATGGCGCGGGAGGGCGCCCGCGTCGTCGTCTGCGACATCGGCGCGAGCCTCGAAGGCGCGGGGACCGACGAGACGCCGGCGCACGAAGTCGTGGCCGAGATCAAGAGCGCCGGCGGCGAGGCGATCGCCTCGACGCTTTCGGTCAGCGAGCCCGCCAACGCCGAGAAGATCGTAGCGTCGGCGCTCGACGCCTTCGGCCGCGTCGACATTCTCGTCAACAATGCCGGCATTCTGCGCGACCGGATTTTTTATCGCATGAGCTGGTCCGACTGGTCGGACGTGATCAACGTGCATCTCAACGGCAGCTTCGCCATGAGCCGCGCCTGCGCCGGCCATTTCCGCGAGCAGAAATCCGGCAGCTACGTGCACATGACTTCGACCTCCGGATTGATCGGAAATTTCGGCCAGGCCAACTACATGGCGGCGAAGTTGGGCATCGTCGGACTCTCGCGCGGCATCGCGCTCGACATGGCGCGCTTCAGCGTGCGCTCGAATTGCGTATCGCCGTTCGCCTGGACGCGCATGGTGCAATCGATCCCTGCCGAGGACGAGTTGCAGAAGGCCCGCGTCGCCCGCGCCAGCCAGGTGACGCCGGAAAAAGTCGCGCCGCTCGTCGTCTATCTCGCCTCCGACCGCGCCGACGGCATCACCGGTCAGATCCTTTCCGCGCGCAAGAATGAAATCTATCTGTTCAACCAGAACCGCCCGATCCGCACCTTGCATCGCGCCGACGGCTGGACACCGCAAGCGCTCGCCGAGCAGCTCAAGCCGGCATTCGCCAGCTCCTTCACGCCGCTCGAGCGATCGCCCGAGGTGTTTTCGTGGGACCCGGTGTGATAGCTGGTACCGTGATCCCGAGCCGCCGCGAGGCGCGAAGGATGACCGACCACAACGAGAGTGATCCATGACCATCGTCTACGACAAACTGATGGCGCTCAAGATCCCGGCGGTCGAGCAGGCCTATGGGCCGAAGGACTGCATGCTCTACGCGCTCGGCGTCGGGTTCGGGCACGACCCGACGAACGAGGACGAGCTAGCCTTCGTCTACGAGAAGAATCTCAAGGTGCTGCCGACCATAGCCACCGTGCTCGGCATCAGCGGATCCTGGGTGCGCGACACCGGCATCGATTATCTCCGGGTCGTCAATGGCGAGCAGGGCGTCACGCTGCACCGGCCCTTGGCCGGCCAAGGCACCGTCATCGGCCACACCCGCATCCTCGAAGTGATCGACAAGGGCGCCGGCAAGGGCGCGCTCATCCTCGGCGAACGCCAGGTGACCGACAAGGCGACCGGAGAGTTGATCGCGACCGTCACGAACACGGCGTTCTGCCGCGGCGATGGCGGCTTCGGCGGGCCGCCGCGGCAGGCGCCGGCGCCGCATCCGATTCCCGAGCGCGCGCCCGACGCGGTGTGCGATCTGCCAACGCGCCCGGAAGCGGCGCTGATCTACCGCCTGAGCGGCGATTACAATCCGCTGCACGCCGACCCTGCCATCGCCAGAGCCGCCGGATTCGAGCGTCCCATCCTGCACGGGCTAGGCACTTTCGGCGTTTCCGCCCACGCCCTGCTCAAGACCCTGTGCGGTTACGATCCCACCCGGCTCATTGCCTTCGTCGGCCGGTTTTCCGCGCCGGTCTTTCCGGGCGAGACGATCCGCACGGAGATGTGGCGCGACGGCACGGTGGTGAGCTTTCGCGCCCGCGTCGTCGAGCGCGACGCGATCGCCATCAACAACGGCCGCGCGGAGCTGCGGTCGTGAGCGAGGCCGCGGAGCTCGCGCCGATCCGCGAGGCCGTGCGCGCGCTCTGCGCGAATTTCCCCGGCGCGTATTGGCGCAAGCTCGACCGCGAGCGCGCCTACCCGGAAGAATTCGTGGCGGCCTTGACCGAGGCCGGCTTCCTCGCCGCGCTGATCCCGGAGGCCTATGGCGGCTCCGGCCTCGCCATGGCCGCAGCCGCAGCGATCATGGAGGAAATCCAGGCCTCGGGCTGCAACGGCGCCGCCTGCCACGCGCAGATGTACACGATGGGAACCCTGCTGCGGCACGGCAATGCCGAACAGAAGGAGCGCTATCTGCCGGCGATCGCGCGCGGGGAGCTGCGGCTGCAGGCGTTCGGCGTCACCGAGCCAACGTCCGGCACCGACACGCTCAGCCTGCGCACCACCGCAACGCGCGCCGGCGACCATTACGTCGTCAACGGCCAGAAAATCTGGACCTCGCGCGCGGAACATTCCGATCTGATGCTGCTCCTTGCCCGCACGACGCCCCGGGAGCGAGCGAAATCGCGGACCGCGGGCCTTTCGGTCTTCCTAGTCGACATGCGCCAGATGATCGGCAAGGGCCTGACGATCAGGCCGATCCGCACCATGATGAACCACGCCACCACCGAGGTCTTCTTCGAGAACATGCGGGTGCCGGCGGAAAACCTCATCGGCGCCGAGGGCGAGGGCTTCCGCTACATCCTTTCCGGCATGAATGCCGAGCGCATTCTCATCGCCGCCGAATGCATCGGCGACGCCAAATGGTTCATCGACAAGGCTGCATCCTATGCGCGCGAACGGGTCATCTTCGGCCGCCCGATCGGGCAGAACCAGGGCGTCCAGTTTCCCATCGCGCGCGCCTATGTCGGCATGCGCGCGGCCGAACTGATGGTGCGCGAGGCGGCCGCCCTCTACGAGGCGGGCAAGGAGTGCGGCGCCGAGGCGAACATGGCCAAGCACCTCGCCGCCGAAGCCTCCTGGGCGGCGGCCGACATGTGCGTGCAGACCCATGGCGGCTTCGGCTTCGCCGAGGAATTCGACATTGAACGAAAGTTCCGCGAAACCAGGCTCTACACCGTGGCGCCGATTTCGACCAATCTGATCCTGTCCTACATCGCCGAGCACGTGCTGGGCCTGCCGCGGTCATACTGAAAGCATGACTCTGCCGCTCTCGGGACTTCTCGTCGTCTCCCTCGAACAGGCCGTGGCGGCGCCGATGTGCACCTGTCGCCTCGCCGACGCCGGCGCGCGCGTGATCAAGATCGAGCGTCCGGAGGGTGACTTCGCCCGCGGCTACGACGACATGGTGCACGGCGAATGCAGCTACTTCGTCTGGCTCAACCGCGGCAAGGAATCGGTCGTGCTCGATCTCACCGGGGCGGAGGACAAGGCGCTCCTTGCCGCAATGCTCGCCCGCGCCGACGTATTCGTGCAGAACCTCAAGCCGGGCGCGCTCGACAAGCTCGGCTTTCCTGTCGCGCGATTGCGTCAAGTGAATCCGCGGCTCGTTTGCTGCTCGATCTCAGGCTTCGGCGACAGCGGCCCCTATGCTCGGCGCAAGGCCTATGATTTGCTGATCCAGGCGGAGTCCGGCCTCGCTTCGATCACTGGCACGACCGAGCCGTCGCGCGTCGGCGTCTCCGTCGTCGATATCGCCGCCGGCATGGACGCCTACGAGGCGATCCTCGAGGCGCTGATCGCACGCCGGCGCACCAGCGAAGGCGCCGAGCTTTCGATCTCGATGTTCGATGCCGTGGCCGACTGGATGACGGTGCCGTTGCTGCAACAAGAAGCGGGCGCACCGCCGCAACGTATGGGGCTTGCGCATACTTCGATCGCGCCCTACGGCGCGTTCCGCAGCCGCGACGGCGTTGCCATTCTTATCTCCATCCAGAGCGATCGCGAATGGCGCGTGCTGGCGGAACGGGTGTTGGGCGACGCCGCGCTCGCCGCCGACCCGGCCTTCGCCACCAATGTCGAACGCGTCAAACGGCGCGCCGAAACCGACGGCAGGGTCGCCGCGGTCTTCGCAGCACTCGACGCCGAGCCGCTGACGCAAAAACTCGCCGACGCCGACATCGCCTTTGCGCGCGTCAACGGTCCGGCGGAGCTTGCCTCGCACCCGCATCTGCGCCGCATAACCGTAGCGACGCCGAGCGGCCCGGTGTCCTATCCGGCGCCAGCCGAACAACACGCCGCGGCGTCGCGGCGCTATGGTCCGGTGCCGGCGCTCGGCGAACACACAGAAAAAGTGCGGGCTGAATTTTGCAAGCCAACGCGCTGAGTCTTCCCGTTCTCGACAAGGCAAGGCGGAGAGGGAAATCCCATGGACATCGGCTTCATCGGTCTCGGCAATATGGGCGCGCATATGGCACGGCGGCTCATCGAGGCCGGGCATCGCGTCACCGTCTACGACCTCCGCCAGGAGGCGATGGGCCGGCTCACCGCCCGCGGGGCGACTGCCGCGCGGTCCATCGCCGAAGTCGCCGATGTTGCCGAGACGGTCATGGCAAGCCTGCCGACGCCCGACATCGTGCTCGAGGTCACGACCGGCCCGCGCGGCGTTTGCGAAGGTCAGCGCGTGCGTCGCTTCGTCGATCTTTCGACCAGCGGCTCGGCCATGGCGCAGCGCATCTTCAAGATGCTCGCGGCGCACAACATCGTGCAGATCGACTGCCCGGTGAGCGGCGGGGTCCGCGGCGCCGAAAGCGGCACGCTCGCCCTCATGGCATCGGGACCATGCGCCGAGATCGCGGCAATCGAGCCGGCGCTTGCGGCGATCGGCAAGGTGTTTTTCATCAGCGAGCGTCCGGGCGCCGGACAGACGATGAAGCTCGTCAACAACGTGCTGTCGGCGACGGCCATGGCGGCGACGGCGGAGGCGATGGTGATGGGGGTGAAGGCAGGCCTCGATCCGCGCATCATGCTCGACGTGATCAATGCCGGCACCGGCCGCAACACGGCGACCGAGGACAAATTCGCGAGAATCGTGCTTCCCGGCACGTTCGACCTCGGCTTCACCGCCGGGCTGATGATGAAGGACGTGAAACTCTTCCTTGCGGAGAGCCGTGTCCTCGGCGTGCCGACGCAGGTCATCGAGGCGGTCGCACGGCTGCTGCAGCTCACCTGCGACGAGCTCGGCATGGATGCCGATCTCACGACCATCGTGCGGCCGGTGGAGAAACGCGCCGGCATCGAGGTGCGGACGCCGCGCCCGTGAAGCACGGCTCCCGTCGTCTCGTTCCTCGCGCGGACCTAATGCGTGGTTCGGCGAGCGTATGCATCATTGCGGAGCATGCCCGCCCCCGTTTGTGGTCGCTTTGATCGCTAGGAAACCGCTCAAATCAATGATTTAGGCGAATGCGACTTTCTGTGATGGCAATCACTTCGCCATTGCCGCGAGATCGATAGGGTGAATTTACGGTTAAGGCATTGCAGGAGAGTTTTTCACGAAGAGAAGCGTCTTGGCTCGCCGCGCGGTCCCCGCATCCCCCCGACCCCCCGATGGTCCGGCGGCGATCCCCCAAGGGGTGAACTCGGTCCCCCAACACACCCCCGATGACCCCCCCGAGGGTCAACCTCCGCCCGGACCAAGCGTCCGGGCGGGCTTTTATTACAAGCAATTCTGCAGCATGCTTGCCCGCGCCGAGCCGTGAACGGCCGCCGCCGCACGCCGTGCCATCTCGAGCAAAGGGGCGACAGCTCCATGCCGAAAAACGCCCGTCCGGGTCCCAGCCTGCTCTCGGCGCTACCCGGGCATCTTTCGACCGACCTGTTCGTCGGCGCCAAGCCGGTGCGCGTCGCTGCCGACGCAGTGCTGTTTGTGGCCGGCGATGCTGGCGACGGCTGCTATCGCATCGATGAGGGTTTGCTCAAGGTCACGATGGTTTCGCGCTCCGGCACTGAGCGAATCCTCGCCTTCCTCGGTCCCGGCGCCATCGTCGGCGAGCTTTCGATGATCGACGGGCTGCCGCGTTCAACATCGGTCGTGGCGGTGCGCGATGCCGTATTGAGCTTTCTCAGCCGCGCCGCGTTCGATGCTTTTGCGCGACAACATCCCGAGATCTACAAATCACTGGTCAGGCTTCTTGCCACGCGCCTGCGCGAGACCGACGCGGTGGTCGCCGCCGGAAGTTTTCTGCCGCTCAGGGGCCGCGTCGCCGCGACCTTGCTCGAGCTCGCCGATAATTTCGGCCAGGACGTCGGCTCCGGGCGCATCGTCATCCGCCAAAAGATCGGCCAAAGCGACCTTGCCGCCATGGCCGGCATCGCCCGCGAGAACGTGAGCCGCATCCTCAACGACTGGAAGCGCCGCAAGCTGGTCAGCCGCCTGTCCGGCTATTACTGCCTTGAAAGCAAGGCACAGCTGCAGCAGGAAGCCGAACTGTAGTTCCTCGGCCGCGGCACAGCTTCCGATCTTCGGCGAAAGACGCTATGCGAGCAAACCTTCAAAGGAGTTCGCCTGCGTCGGCGGCATAGTCCTGCCGGACCGCCGGAGCCACCCGACATCATCCGCCCAGCCATGCACACGCCCGCGCTCGCCGACTTCCGCCGTATCATCGTGAAAGTCGGCTCCTCGCTTTTGGTCGACGCCCGAGCTGGCGGGCTCAAGGAATCCTGGCTGGCGTCGCTGATAGATGATCTGGCCGCGCTTCATCGCGATCGGTGCGACATCCTCGTCGTCTCTTCCGGCGCCATCGCGCTTGGCCGCGCGGTGCTCAAGCTTCCCGGCGGGCCGCTCAAGCTCGAGGACAGCCAAGCGGCCGCGGCGGTCGGTCAGATCGCGCTGGCGCGCACCTGGACCGAGGCGCTGTCGCGCCGCGGCATCACCGCCGGGCAGGTGCTGGTGACGCTCGGCGACACTGAGGAACGGCGGCGCTACCTCAACGCCCGCTCGACCATCGACAAGCTCTTGGAATGGCGCGCGGTGCCGGTCATCAACGAGAACGACACGGTAGCGACCAACGAGATTCGCTACGGCGACAACGACCGACTCGCTGCGCGCGTCGCTACCATGGTGAGCGCCGATCTCCTGGTGCTGTTGTCGGACATCGACGGCCTCTATGACGCGCCCCCGGAGCTCGACGCCGCGGCGCGGCACATACCATGCGTCTCGCGCATCACCGCCGAGATCGAGGCGATGGCTGGCGTCGCCGGTTCGGAAATCTCGCGCGGCGGCATGCAGACCAAGATCGAGGCGGGCAAAATCGTCACCAATGCCGGCACGCACATGGTCATCGCCTCCGGCCGCGTCGAGCATCCGCTGCGGGCGATCACCGCGGGGGCGCGCTGCACCTGGTTTCTCACCACAGCCAACCCGGTAACAGCGCGCAAGAAATGGATCGCCGGCGCGCTCGAGCCGAAGGGCACGCTGGTGATCGATGCCGGGGCGGTCGCTGCGCTGCGGCGAGGCAAGAGCCTCTTGCCGGCCGGAATCGTGCGCGTCGATGGCGCCTTCGCGCGCGGCGACGCGGTGATCATTCGCGGCCCTGACGGAGCGGAAATCGGCCGCGGCCTCTGCGCCTATGACGCCGACGACGCCCAGAAGATCAAGGGTCGCTCGTCGGCCGACATCGCCGCGATCCTCGGCTTCAGTGGCCGCAGCGAGATGGTCCATCGCGACGATCTGGTCATCGGCCGGGAATAACACGCGCCGCTGCCGGCTCGATAAAAGTGAGCCCCGGCCGCTAAAGCGACCGGGGCTCGACGCCGGGTGATTGAGGGTGAGGGGCTGGGGGGCTTCGCCCGGCGCCGAATTATCAACGTCGGGCCCGCGAGCCGGTTCCGCCTTGCGCCAAAATTTTTTTTCGCCGCATCGCCGGGCCGCTTTTCACCTGCCCTTGCCGAAGGTTACCGCGACGGAAGCGGCGCGGCGGCGCCCGCATCCCGAAATCGGCGGCAAGGTCGATCCGCCGCCCATCCGGCAGGAGGACATAGCGCGAAGTCACGCGCAACCGCCCGGTCTCCCCGCCATATCCCTCGATAATGTAGGTGGCGCCAACCGGGAATCGCCGCGGCAAGCAAGTGGACAAACGATCCATCGGGCAGTCCATAGCATGCTATTGTGACCGGAGCCGAAACGCCCTGCGCCTTCATCCGTTCCTTTTAAAACTTTCGACTGCGCTCGGTGGATCGCTGTGGACAGGTGTGGACAAAACCGATATCCGCGCCGTCTCGCCGGACCCCGCCGGACATGGTAGGAAACGCTGAATGCAAATTGGATCAGCGCCATGAACGCTCCGCTCGCAGCGGTAGGCACGTCCGCAAGGCTTGACGCGACGATGCGTGAGATCGGCCAGGAGGCGCGCAAGGCCAGCCATGCGCTCGCCCTTGCTCCGGCGTTGCAGAAGAACGCCGCGCTCGCCGCCATGGCCAAGGCCATCCGCCGCGCGCGACCCGCAATCCTTGCCGCCAATGCGCAGGATTTGGCCGAGGTCAATTCCGCGAGCGCGACTGCCGCCTTTCGCGACCGGCTGACGCTTGATGCCGAGCGGATCGAGGCCATGGCGGCGGGCATCGAGGTGATCCGCAAGCTCAAAGACCCGGTCGGCACCGTCACGGCGTCGTGGCGGCGTCCCAATGGCATGCGCATCGAGCGCGTGCGCGTGCCGCTCGGGGTGGTCGGCGTGATCTATGAGAGCCGCCCAAACGTAACGGCAGACGCCGGCGCCTTATGCCTGAAGGCCGGCAACGCAGTGATTCTGCGCGGCGGTTCGGAAAGCTTCCATTCGGCGCGGGCGATCCATGCCGCGCTGGTCGAGGGGCTGCGCGCCGCCGAGCTGCCCGCCGCCGCGATCACGCTGGTGCCGAGCCGGGAACGGGCGGCCGTGGGCATGATGCTCGCGGGGCTCGACGGCGCGATCGACGTGATCGTGCCGCGCGGCGGCAAAAACCTTGTCGCCCGGGTGCAGAGCGAGGCGCGGGTGCCGGTCTTCGCCCATCTCGAGGGCGTCTGCCACGTCTATGTCGACCGCAAGGCTAAGCTCGCAATGGCCAAATCGATCGTGCTCAATGCCAAGATGCGGCGCACCGGCGTATGCGGAGCGGCTGAAACATTGCTCGTCGATCGGGCCGGAGCCGAGCGGCTTCTAAAGCCTTTGGTTGACATGCTCATCGATGCCGGCTGCGAAATTCGCGGCGATGCGGCGGTGCAGGCGGTCGATGGCCGCGTGAAGCCGGCGCACGAAGCCGATTGGAACACCGAGTATCTGGACGCCATTCTCACCGTGGGAGTGGTCGAGGGCGTCGATGCGGCGATCGCGCATATCGAGCGGTACGGCTCGCACCACACCGACGCGATCGTCACCGAGGACAAGGCGGCGGCGGCGAAGTTCCTGCGCGAGGTCGATTCGGCGATCGTGTTGCACAATGCTTCGACGCAATTCGCCGACGGCGGCGAGTTCGGCTTCGGCGCGGAGATCGGCATTGCCACCGGCAGACTGCACGCGCGCGGACCCGTCGGAGTCGAGCAACTCACCAGCTTCAAATATCGCGTCCACGGCAACGGCAGACGCGACCATAAGTCTCGCCTCCTGCGCCGCGGCACGGCGGATGCCGTATGGGAATTTGAATTGTTTCGCACGGCCATGAACCGCGAGTTCCCTCTGCCGCAGGCGAGTTCTCCCTCCCTTTCATCCCCGGCAAGCGCGAAGCGTGGCGTCAACGCCCGCATTGTCCTGCCCGCGCACGCGCCCGGCATGCGCATCGGACTCTTCGGCGGCACCTTCGACCCGGTCCATGCGGCGCATCGCGGAGCCTGCCTTCTGGCCATGAAGCGGCTTGCTCTTGACCGCGTGTGGTGGCTGGTCACGCCCGGCAATCCGCTCAAGGATACGAGCGGCCTGAGCCCGCTTAAGGAGCGCCTGGTTGCCGCGAGAACGCTCGCCCACCATCCGCGCATCGATGTCAGTGATCTCGAAGCCAAGCTCGGCACGCACTACAGCTACGAGACGATCAGCTACATCGTGCGGCACTGCCCGGATGTGCGATTCGTCTGGATCATGGGCGCTGACAATCTGCGAAGCTTCCACCGCTGGCAGCGCTGGCGCGACATTGCCGCGCTGGTGCCGATTGCGGTCATCGACCGGCTGGGGCCGAGCCTTTATGCCACCGCCGGCGTCGCCGGCCAGGCACTGGCGCAATTCCGCATCCCCGAATCGGCGGCAAAAACGTTGCCGGAACGCGCACCACCGGCCTGGATTTATCTGCATGGACTCAAATCGCCGCTGTCGTCGACAGCACTGCGCGCGGCACGCGCCTTGCAAAGCGGTTGAAACTGTTAACCTCGCATGCCTATCTTAGTAGAGCCCCGGGCGCGATGACGGGGCGGTAAGGAGCGAAAGGAAAGGATCCCTGTCCACACCTGCGACAAGTCGGGCCGAACGTCGTGTGCCCGAACAGATCTCCAGACTGCGTCCTGACGCCGAGGAGATCCTCCGTCTGGTCCTCGCCCGCCTCGACGATATGAAGGCTGAGGACACCCTCACCATCGACCTGCGTGAAAAATCTTCGATCGGCGACTACATGGTCGTGTCTTCCGGCCGCTCGCAACGCCATGTCGGCTCGGTGGCCGACCGTGTCGTTGAAGACCTGCATGAAGCAGGCGTAGCCGCCCGCGTCGAAGGTGTTCCGCATTGCGACTGGGTGCTGATCGATGCTGGCGACGTGATCGTTCACGTTTTCCGGCCGGACGTGCGGGCCTTCTACGATCTCGAAAAGATGTGGATGGCCAGCGGGCCGACGCGGCGCGCGAGCTGACCCGCTCGCGCGAGAGGGATTTTCGAGTCGTCATTCGCGGCCGAGCGACCTCGCCTCGCTCGGCGAGCCGTGGCTGGCAGGAGCCGCGGCGTACCGCGCGAAGCTCGAAGCCAGCGTTGCGGAAATTTCATAATCACCGTTGCCTGAAAAATGATTCGACCGTCGGGGCCCTCACCAACTGCGCTTATCGATTGCGGGCACGCGGCGTCCCGGAATGACAACGCTGTTCCGCCATGCGCATCCTGATCGCCGCGATCGGCCGCCTGAAATCGGGTCCCGAGCGTGAGCTGGCCGCGTGGTATCGCAAGCGCGCCGAAGCCACCGGACGATCGCTCGGCCTGCGCGATTTCGAAATCGTCGAAATTCGCGAGAGTCGCGCGCATGAGGTCGAGCGGCGCCGCGTCGAGGAGTCGATCGCGCTCGCCAATGTCATTCCCGAGAACGCGACCATCGTCGTTCTCGACGAACGGGGCGAGAATCTCGACAGTCCGGCGCTGGCGGCCCTGCTTCGCGAGTGGCGCGCCGAGAACCGCCCGGCCGTCTGCTTTGTCATTGGCGGCGCCGACGGCCTCGCGCCGAGCCTGCGCGAGCGTGCCAAGCTCAGACTTGCCTTCGGCGCGGCGACTTGGCCGCATCAGCTCGTGCGCATTATGCTGCTCGAACAGCTTTATCGCGCCGGCACCATTCTCGCCGGCCACCCCTACCACCGGGAGTGACCGACCGTTCTTAATCCCGCCTCACCGATTTGTGACGTTTCGGGCCGTTCGGTGTCTTAATCCGGACGCATCGTGCCGGCTCTGTCTTGCGTTCCCGAGTCTTGCGTCTACCCTTGAACATGATGATTCTCCACCGATCGAGCCGCACCGATCCGTGCCTAGTGCTCGGCTCGGCATTGGTTTTGGTGCTACCGCTCGGCGCAAATTTCTCCGCGCTCGCCCAGGCGCCGATAAATCCGATCGCCGGCGGTCCCATTCAAACACCGGCCGCACAAGGCCCGGTGCCTTTCCTCGTCCCCGCTCCGCCGGCGCCCGCCGTGGCGCCGAAATCCGACGCGGACGCGCTCAAGCAGCGCGATCAGGAACTCGAGGCGGCGCGTGCCCAGGAGCGCGAGTCGGCGGAATATCAGGCGAGCCTCAAACGCGAAATCCAGACGCTTGGCGACGACCGGCGTACGTTCAACCAGCAGCTCATCGACACCGCCGCGCATGTGCGCGAGGTCGAGGCGAGCATCGAGGCGACGCAATCGCGGTTGAAGCCGCTCGACGATCAGGAACATCTTTTCCAGAAATCGCTCGACGAGCGTCGCACGGCGATCGTCGAGATTCTGGCGGCGCTGCAGCGGGTCGGGCATCAGCCGCCGCCCGCGCTGATGGTGCAGCCGGAGGACGCGCTGCAGGCGGTCCGCACCGCCATCATGCTTGGCGCCGTAGTTCCGGAAATGCGAGCGCAGGCCGGCGCGCTCGCCGGCGATCTCGCCGACCTGCTGCGTGTGCGCAAGGATATCGTCTCCGAGCGCGATCACCTCTCGCGCGACCTCGCGCTGCTCGCCCGCGAGCAGCTGCGCATGAACCTGCTGATCGAGGAGCGGCAGACGAAACAGGCCGCCGCCGAGCACGCGCTCGACGCCGAGCGGCAACGCGCCGCCGAACTGGCGCGCCAGGTCGACAGCCTCAAGGAACTCATCGGCAAGCTCGAAAATGACCTCGACAGCGCGACCCGCGCCGCCCGCGTCGCCGCTCGCGCGGCGGAGGAGGGGCGACCCGACATCGCCGCGCTCAACGATCCCGGCCGTCTTGCCCCGGCGGTCGCTTTCGCGGCCATGCGCGGGCGCTTGCATCTGCCGGTGAATGGAGCGAGAATCCGCGAGTTTGGCGCCTCCGACGGTCTCGGCGGAACGCAGAAGGGAATTTCCATCGCCACCCGCGCGGGCGCCCAGATCACCACACCCTGCGACGGTTGGGTGGTTTACGCCGGCCCATTTCGCAGCTATGGGCAACTCTTGATCCTGAATGCCGGCGGCGGCTATCATGTTTTATTAGCGGGGATGGAGCGAGTCTCCGTCGATCTCGGCCAGTTCGTGCTGACGGGTGAACCGGTGGCGGTGATGGGCGGCGGATCGCAGGCTTCCCCCGCGGCGGCCATCAAGTCCAAGCAGCCTGTGCTTTATGTGGAGTTCCGCCGGGACGGCGCTCCCATCGATCCCAGCCCGTGGTGGGCGACAAACGAAGGTGAAAAGGTTCGCGGATGATGCGCAAAACTTCCCTCATTTTTCTCGGTGCAATCGCGGGTGCCGGACTGGCCCTGCTGGCGACGCAACCACACACCTTGTTCGCCGGATCGACCGCGAAAGCGGCGGCGTCGGACACCTACCGGCAGCTCAATCTGTTCGGCGACGTGTTCGAGCGCGTGCGCGCCGACTATGTCGAGAAGCCCGACGACGGCAAGCTCGTCGAATCGGCGATCAACGGCATGCTTGCCGGGCTCGATCCGCATTCGAGCTACATGGATCCGAAGAGCTTCAAGGACATGCAGGTGCAGACCCGCGGCGAATTCGGCGGCCTCGGCATCGAGGTCACCATGGAGGACGGGCTGGTGAAGGTGGTCGCACCAATCGACGAGACGCCGGCGGCCAAGGCCGGCATCATGGCCAACGACGTCATCACCAAGCTTGACGACGAGCAGGTGCAGGGCCTCACGCTCAACCAAGCGGTCGAAAAGATGCGCGGGCCGGTGAACACCAAGATCAAGCTCACCATCATGCGCAAGGGGCAGGACAAGCCGATCGAAGTGACGATCGTGCGCGACGTTATCCGGGTGCGCTCGGTGCGCTCGCACAACGAGGGCGACGACATCGGCTACATCCGCATCACCCAATTCAACGAGCAGACGACCGACGGTCTGAAGAAGGCGATCGGCGACCTCAATAATCAACTCGGCGCCGAGAAGATTAAGGGGTTCGTCATCGACCTGCGCAACAATCCGGGCGGCCTGCTCGACCAGGCGATCTCGGTATCGGATGCCTTCCTGGAGAAGGGCGAGATCGTCTCCACCCGCGGCCGCAACGCCGAGGAGACGCAGCGCTTCAACGCGCGGCCGGGCGACCTGACCAAGGGCAAGCCGCTCATCGTGTTGATCAATGGGGGGTCGGCGTCGGCCTCGGAAATCGTCGCCGGCGCGTTGCAGGATCATAAGCGCGCCACGCTTGTCGGCACGCGCTCGTTCGGCAAGGGCTCGGTGCAGACCATCATTCCGCTCGGCGCCGGCAATGGCGCGCTGCGGCTGACCACGGCGCGCTACTACACGCCGTCCGGCCGCTCCATCCAGGCCAAGGGCATCACGCCCGACATCGAGGTGCTTCAGGAGGTGCCGGACGATTTGAAGGCGCGGACCGACACCAAGGGCGAAGCATCGCTGCGCGGCCATCTCAAGGCGGAGGGCGCCGAGGAAACGGGCTCGCAGTCCTATGTGCCGCCAGACGAGAAGGACGACAAGGCGCTGAAGACGGCGCTCGATCTGCTGCGCGGCGCGATCAGCGACGCCGCCTTCCCGCCCAATCCGAAGGCTGCGGTTCCCAATTGAGCGGTTCCGGCTTGAATGCGGGGCGGCGATGAGCCGACCCGCATTCTTTTGCATCAAAGCGGTTCGCTTTGCGGGTACCGGCGGTGGCGCGGACAAGGCGGCTCGGCCGCCTGTTTGCTTCCCGTGATAGAGTGCCGGGCATGATTCGCAACGGCCTCAGCCGCCAGGGCATCATTCACTGCGGATTGGCGCAAGGGACCGGCCCAAAGATCGACCCAAGAATCGACCCAAGGATTGGCCAATGACCGTCGATGATTTGAGCACGCCGCTCGGCCAGCAGCGCTCGAAGCGGCGGCGCAAATTGCCGATCTCGACGCCGCACGTTCTCGCCGGCGCGCTCGCGCTCTTTCTCGGCGCCTTCGTGCTGTGGGCGATCGTGGGCGACGATCCCTCTGGCGGCGAACCGACGGTCGCAGTGCCGATCGATCTGCATGCCGCAGCGATAGCGAAGAAAGCCGAGGTGGCGGGAACGCCCGAAGCGGCCGCTGGCGCCTCGGGTCCCCGCCGTTACGACGGACCGGCGCCAGGATCGGCGCAGCCGGCCGAGCGCGCGCCGGGGAGTACGAGAACAGTCACGATCATCGACGGCAAGACCGGGGCACGCCAGGAGGTGGTCATTCCGGATTCGGGGAACGGCGCCGGTCCCACTGCCGGCGCTTCCGCCGACCAGAAATTCGTCGAGATGATGTCGCACGGCCTGGTTCCGAAAATCGCCGCTGACGGCACGCGGCCGGCCGACGCCTTTGCCCGCCCGGTGAAGCCGCTTCCCGGCAAGCCCGACGCACCGCGCGTCGCGCTCATCGTCGGCGGTCTCGGGGTGAGCGCGAACGCCACGTCCGATGCCATCGCCAAGCTGCCCGGACCGGTGACGCTCGCCTTCATGCCCTATGGCGCCGATGTCGAGCGGCTGGTCGCCCGCGCCCGCAGCGAAGGTCACGAGGTCCTGCTGCAGGTGCCGATGGAGCCGTTCGAATACCCCGACAATGACCCGGGGCCGCAGACGCTGTTAACCTCGCTCACGCCCGAGCAGAACCTCGAGCGGCTGTACTGGCTGATGAGCCGATTCCAGGGCTATGTCGGGCTGGCTGACGCCATGGGCGCGCGCTTCACCGCGTCGGAGCAATCCTTCGCCCCGATCCTGCGCGAAACCGCCAAGCGGGGACTGATCTTCGTCGATGAAGGTTCCAACCCGAGGAGCGTCGCCGGCCGCATCGCCGGCGCCAACAATCTGCCTTTCGCCAAGGCCGACTTGGTGCTCGATTCGGTGCCCACGCCGGGCGAAATCGAGCGCGCGCTCGGCCGCCTGGAAATGGCGGCGCGCGAGCGCAGCGTCGCCGTCGGCGTTTCCTCCGCGCTGCCGGTATCGATCGAGCGTATCGCCAAATGGGCGAAGGCGGCGGAAAGCCGCGGACTGCTCCTGGTCCCGATCACGGCGGTGGCGATCAAAGCGAAGCAGAGCTGATGGCGGATGACGGACGACCGATGACGATGACAAGGACGGATAGGCTGAGATATCTGTCCCTCCTCCGTCGTCTTTCCTCCGCGTCCTGATATGCGCTTCGAAGATCTGCCCTATCGCCGCTGTGTCGGCACGATGGTGCTCAATCGTGCCGGTCTCGCCTTTATCGGCCGCCGCGTCGAGGGCCCCGAGCATATCGACAGGGCGCATGCGTGGCAGATGCCGCAAGGCGGGATCGATCCCGGCGAGGACCCGTGGCCGGCCGCGCTGCGGGAGTTGCGCGAGGAGACCAATATCCGCTCGGTTGAACGGCTCGGCGAGATTGCGGACTGGCTCACCTACGATATCCCGCGCGAGATCGTCGGACGGGCCTGGCGTGGCAGGTATCGCGGTCAGACACAGAAATGGTTCGCACTGCGCTTTACCGGCGACGACAGCGAGATCGACATCGCGCATCCGGCGGGCGCGCATGAGGCCGAATTCGCGGCCTGGCGCTGGGAGAAGCTGAAAAAACTCCCGGACCTCGTGGTGCCGTTCAAGCACAAGGTCTACGAGCGGGTGGTTGCGGAATTCGCCAAATACGCGGCGCCCTCATCCTGAGAGCCGGCCACGCCCAGAACCTCGCGGCGGCCCCGTCGTTATTATTGCGCCAATGCCGCCTGCAATGACTTCAGTTGATCGAGGCGATGGGCGAGCTTGTCGCGCTGCGCCTCGTCCTTGGCGTCGGCGACGTCCTCCTCCGCATCCTTGATCTCTGCGGCGAGCATCGCAACGTCGAAACTCTCGCGCGGCACGGCGCGGTCGGCGAGCACGGTCAGGCCGGCGGGACCGACCTCGGCGAAGCCGCCGACGACGACGATGGGCTCCCGCGCCCCTTGCCGATAGACCGTCACGATTCCGGGCCGCAGTGCCGTCACCAGGGGCGCATGGTTGGCGAGAATGCCCATGTCGCCCTCGGCGCCGGGCAGATCGACCTGATCCACGTCGCCGGAGAACAGCACGCGTTCGGGCGAGACGAAATCGAGGTGCAGCGCGGTCATGCTGGTCTCTCTCACGCCGCTTCGGCGAGTTTCTTGCCCTTCTCCACCGCCTGCTCGATGGTGCCGACCATGTAGAAGGCGGCCTCCGGCAGGTGATCGTACGTGCCCTCGCACAGGCCTTGGAAGCCGCGAATGGTGTCGGCGAGCTCGACGAAAACGCCGGGCGAGCCGGTGAAGACTTCGGCGACGTGGAACGGCTGCGACAGGAAGCGCTCGATCTTCCGCGCCCGCGCCACGGTGAGCTTGTCCTCTTCGGAGAGCTCGTCCATGCCGAGGATGGCGATGATGTCCTGCAGCGCCTTGTAGCGCTGCAGAATCTGCTGCACGCGGCGCGCCACCTGGTAATGCTCCTCGCCGACCACGCGCGGATCGAGCATGCGCGAGGTCGAGTCGAGCGGGTCGACGGCCGGATAGATGCCCTTCTCCGCGATCGAGCGCGACAGCACCGTGGTGGCGTCGAGATGCGCAAACGACGTCGCCGGCGCCGGGTCGGTGAGATCGTCCGCCGGCACGTAGATCGCCTGCACCGAGGTCACCGATCCCTTCGTCGTCGTGGTGATCCGCTCCTGCAGCTCGCCCATATCAGTCGCCAGCGTCGGCTGATAACCGACCGCCGAAGGAATGCGGCCGAGCAGCGCCGAGACTTCCGAACCGGCCTGGGTGAAACGGAAGATGTTGTCGACGAAGAACAGCACGTCCTGGCCCTGGTCGCGGAAATATTCGGCGACGGTGAGGCCGGAGAGGCCGACGCGGGCGCGGGCGCCGGGCGGCTCGTTCATCTGCCCGTAGACCAGCGCGCATTTCGAGCCGGCGACGGACCCCTTGCGCGGGTCCTTGTTGACGCCCGACTCGATCATCTCGTGATAGAGATCGTTGCCCTCGCGCGTGCGCTCGCCGACGCCGGCGAACACCGAGTAGCCGCCATGCGCCTTGGCGATGTTGTTGATCAGCTCCATGATGATCACGGTCTTGCCGACACCGGCGCCGCCGAACAGCCCGACCTTGCCGCCCTTGGCATAGGGCGCGAGCAGGTCGACGACCTTGATGCCGGTGACGAGGATCGCGGCCTCGGTCGACTGGTCGGTATAGACCGGCGCTTCCTGATGGATGGCGCGCGTCTCCTGATGCGGAATCTCTCCGGCCTCGTCGACGGGATCGCCGACCACGTTCATGATGCGCCCGAGCGTGCCGTCACCGACCGGAACCACGATCGGCCGGCCGGTGTCGACGACCTCCTGGCCGCGCACCAGTCCCTCGCTGACATCCATGGCGACGGTGCGCACGGTGCTCTCGCCGAGCTGCTGGGCGACTTCCAGCACCAGCCGGCGGCCCTGATTTGTGGTTTCCAGCGCGTTGAGAATCGGCGGCAGGTGGTCCTCGAAGTGCACGTCGACGACGGCGCCGATGACTTGAGTGATATGTCCGACTGGTTGGGCCATCATTGTCCTCTTAGCGGTAAGCTCACAGCGCCTCGGCGCCGGAGATGATCTCGATCAGCTCCTTGGTGATCATCGCCTGACGGGTGCGGTTATAGGTCAGCGTCTGCCGGCGTATCATGTCGCCGGCGTTGCGCGTGGCGTTGTCCATCGCCGACATCTGTGCGCCGTAGAACGAGGCGGCGTTTTCCAACAGCGCGCGGAAAATCTGCACGGCGATATTGCGCGGCAAGAGCTCCTCGAGGATGTCCTCCGCATCCGGCTCGAACTCGTAGGCGGCGCCGGCCAGCGCCGCCGTCGCATTGGCTTCGAATACCGGCGGAATAATCTGCTGCGCGGTCGGGATCTGCGCGATCACGGAGCGGAAGCGCGAGTAGAACAGCGTACAGACGTCGAATTCGAAATTGTCGAAACGCGCGATGATCTTTTCCGCGATCATCTGCGCGTTGGCAAACGCCAGCGTGCGCACCGAGCGCAGATCGACGAGCTCGACGATCTGCTTCTCATAGGTTCGCTTGAGCTGGTCGTAGCCCTTGCGACCGACGCAGAAGAACTTGACCTCCTTGCCGTCGGCGGCGAGCGCGGCGGCGCGCTCGCGCGCAAGCCGCACGATCGCGGTATTGAACGGACCGCAGAGGCCGCGCTCGGCCGTGCAGACGAGCAGCAGGTGGCGATCGCTGCCGCCGGTTCCGCGCAACAGCCGCGGCGCCGTCTCGATGCCGGCGACCGAGGCCGCAATATTGCCGAGCACCTTGTCCATCTGCGTCGCGTACGGACGCGCCGCCTCGGCCGCCATCTGCGCGCGGCGCAGCTTCGACGCCGCAACCATCTGCATGGCCTTGGTGATCTTCTGCGTCGCCTTGGTCGAGGCGATGCGGTTGCGCAGGGCCTTGAGGCTGGGCATGAATCTGACAACGGATGACCGACGACTGCGGACGGAAATTCGGTGTTCCGTCTAGTCTTCCGTCATCCGTGCTCCGTCCTCCATTGCCTGTCGTCCGCTCACGCGAACGTCTTTGCATAACCCTCGACCGCCGCCTTGAGCTTGGCGGCCGTAGCGTCGTCGAGGTCGCGCGAATCGCGGATCGCGCCGAGAATGTCGGGATGCTGCTTGCGCAGCAAACCGAGCAACCCCTCTTCGAAGGCGCGCACGCGCTCGACCGGCAGCGGATCGAGATAGCCGTTGACGCCGGCATAGATGACGCAGACCTGCTCCTCCATCTTCAGCGGGGAGAATTGCGGCTGTTTGAGCAGCTCGGTGAGCCGCGAGCCGCGGTTGAGCAGCCGCTGCGTGGTGGCATCGAGATCGGAGCCGAACTGCGCGAACGCCGCCATCTCGCGGTACTGCGCCAGTTCACCCTTGATGCGGCCGGCGACCTTCTTCATCGCCTTGGTCTGCGCCGAGGAGCCGACCCGCGACACCGAAAGCCCGACATTCACCGCCGGGCGGATGCCCTGATAGAACAGGTCGGTCTCGAGGAAGATCTGGCCGTCGGTGATGGAGATGACGTTGGTCGGAATATAGGCCGAGACGTCGTTGGCCTGCGTCTCGATCACCGGCAGCGCGGTCAGCGAGCCGGCCCGGTGGTCCTCGTTCATCTTCGCCGCGCGCTCGAGCAGCCGCGAGTGTAGATAGAAGACGTCGCCCGGATAGGCCTCGCGTCCCGGCGGCCGGCGCAGCAGCAGCGACATCTGCCGATAAGCGACGGCCTGCTTGGAGAGATCGTCATAGATGATCACCGCGTGCATGCCGTTGTCGCGGAAATACTCGCCCATGGCGCAACCGGAAAACGGCGCCAGAAACTGCATCGGCGCCGGATCTGACGCCGTCGCCGCGACCACGATCGAATAATCGAGCGCGCCGTTCTCCTCCAGAACCTTGACGAATTGCGCGACGGTCGAGCGCTTTTGCCCGACCGCGACATAGACGCAATAGAGCTTGACCTTCTCGTCGCCCGAAGCGTTAAGCGCCTTCTGATTGAGGATCGTATCGAGCGCGATCGCGGTCTTGCCGGTCTGACGGTCGCCGATGATCAGTTCGCGCTGGCCGCGCCCGATCGGGATCAAAGCGTCGATCGCCTTCAATCCCGTGGCCATCGGTTCGTGCACCGACCGGCGCGGGATGATGCCGGGCGCCTTCACGTCGACGCGCGCTTTCGTCTCGACCTTGATCGGCCCCCTGCCGTCGATCGGATCGCCGAGCGCGTCGACGACGCGGCCGAGCAGTCCCTTGCCGACCGGCACCTCGACGATGGCGCGCGTGCGCTTGACCGTCTGGCCCTCCATGATCTCGCGGTCGGAGCCGAAGATCACGATGCCGACATTGTCGGTTTCGAGGTTGAGCGCCATGCCGCGCACGCCGCTCGCGAACTCGACCATCTCGCCCGACTGGACGTTGTCGAGCCCGTAGACATGGGCGATGCCGTCGCCGACCGACAGCACCTGGCCCACTTCCGAGACCTCGGCCTCCTGGCCGAAATTCTTGATCTGCTCCTTGAGAATGGCGGAGATTTCCGCCGCGCGAATGTCCATTATCGGGCCTCTTTCATCACCTGCCTGATCGCGTTGAGCTTGGTGCGGAGCGAAGTATCGACCATGCGGCTGCCGAGCTTGACCACGAGTCCGCCGATGATCGCGGGATCGACCCTGACATTAAGGTCGACATCCTTGCCGCTCACCGCCTTGAGCGCGCCGCGCAAGGCGGCGACGTGATCGTCCTTAAGCCGTTCGGCAACCGTCACTTCCGCTATTGCCTTGCCCTCGTGCTGCGCTACGAGCTCGCGAAAGGCTTTCGCCATGTCGCGCACCGCAAAAAGTCGCCGGTTCGCCGTGACGAGCTTGAGAAATTTTGCCGCCAGTCCGCCGATCCCGACCCGCTCGAGCACGGCAGCGAGCGCGTGACCCTGCTCGTCGGCGGAAAACACCGGGCTGCGCACCAGCCGGGCGAGGTCGGCGTTTTCGGCGACGAGGGCATCGAAGCGATCGAGATCGGCCTTGACCGCGTCGATCGCGTTCGCCTCGCGCGCCAAGTCGAACAGCGCGGTCGCATAGCGGCCCGCCATGCTGGATACGATGGGTTCTTCGGCTGCCACGTCGCGTGCTCTCTGCGCGTGCTCGTTTCGTGTTTCTTTGGGGCTTTCCGCAAGACCCGCAACCAGCGTGAACGGCCGGCACAAGCCTTTGGGATTCAGGCGGAGTTCGGCATGTGAAGGCGGCGGGAATGCCCCCGCGACCCCGCGAAAATCGCGGCGTTGCTAACATACCGCGCAGTGCGGCGCAACAACGCCAAAGGCGCTTCCGGCGGCGCTTGGCGTCCGTTCCCCGGCATGCGAAATTTGGCCGCGCGTACCGAGTGACAGCCCGCCTCATGACCCGCCGCGACATCAAGCCAAACGATCGACCGTCGACGCGACCGATGCTGCCGGCGGACCGACTAGCCTATTCGCCCATCACCGAGCGTGCGCGCGGCGCGCAGATCGTTGACTGGTATCGCGCTTGCGGCCCGAAGGCGCCGTGAACGTCGGCAGCTTTCGCGACCGGGCGCGAGCGGCCGTTGCCCGCGGCGACGTGCAGGCGCGGCTGATGCTTGTCGTGCTCTGCCTCATCTGGGGCGTCACCTGGCCGGTGATGAAGATCGCGCTCAACGAAATTCCCCCCTTGAGCATGCGCGCTTCGAGCGCCGGTTTTGCCGCCGTGACGATGATTGCGATCTGCGCCGTCAACCGCCGCAGCTTCCATATTCCGACGGCGCGGGCGGCGGCGCATATCTTTGTCATGTCGCTTCTCAATATCGTCGGCTTCAGCCTGCTCAGCGCCTTCGCGCAAACCGCGACCGCCACCTCGCGAGTGGCCATTCTCGTGTACACGCTGCCGATCTGGACCGTGCTGCTGGCATGGCTCACTCTCGGCGAGCGCCCCAGCCGGGCCCAGGCGATCGCGATTCTGCTCTGCATCGCCGGGCTTGCAATCCTGATCTATCCGCTGGCGGCGACCGGCCTCCCGCTCGGCGCCCTCTTCGCCGTTGCCGCCGGTCTGAGCTGGGCAGCGGGCACCGTTTACGTGAAATGGGCGCAAGTCGAGATCGACCCGCTCGGCGCGACCAGCTGGCAGCTCACTATCAGCTTCGTCGTTATCGCCGCGTGTCTCTTGCTGTTCGAGGGAAGTTTTGACCTCGGCACCGCCGATGCCGGCGCGCTTCTCGCGGTGGCGTTCACCGGAATCGTCGGCAGCGCAACCGCCTACTCGATATGGTTCGAGATCGTGCGACGGCTGCCAGCGGCGACCGCTTCTCTCGGCGTCCTCAGCGTCCCGGTGCTCGGCGTCGTCGCCTCGATCCTGATCCTCGGCGAGCGGCCGAGCGCCGCCGACCTGATCGGCTTCGCGTTCATCTTCGCGGCGTCGGCCTGCGTGGTGCTGAGCGGACCGGTGCCCTTGCCGGAGGGCGCATCGAGCTAGCGCACCGCCATGTTTTCATTTCGCCAAATGTGGTTTTCCTTGGTGGAGCATGATCTTTTCGGAAAAGCGCCGTTCCACTTCTCCGGGTCATGCTTTAGGAATCATCCATGAACGTCGACGGCAAGTCCATGCGCAGCATCTGGCTGGAGCCGGACGGCTGGTCGGTCGGCGTGATCGATCAGACGGCGTTGCCGCATCGCCTGGTCACTGCCCGTCTCACGACGCTGGAAGAAGCGGCGCACGCGATCCGCGCCATGGTGATCCGCGGCGCGCCGCTGATCGGCGCGACCGCGGCGCTCGGCGTCTGTCTGGCGCTGCGCCGGGACTCTTCCGACGAATCGCTCGAACACGCCTATACGACTCTCCTCGCCACGCGCCCGACCGCGATCAATCTCAAATGGGCGCTGGAAGAGATGGTGGCGGCGGTGCGCAACCGGCCGCGCGGTGAACGCGCGGCCGCGGCCTATCGGCGCGCCGCCGAGATTTGCGAGGACGATGTCGCCACCAACACCGCGATCGGCCGCAACGGGCTGCCGCTGATCGAGGCCATCGCCACGCGCAAAAAACCGGGCGAGCGCGTCAACGTCCTCACCCATTGCAATGCCGGCTGGCTGGCGGCGGTCGATGTCGGTACTGCAGCGGCGCCGATCTACATGGCGCATGACAACGGCATTGCCGTCCATGTGTTCGCCGATGAGACGCGGCCGCGCAACCAGGGCGCTTCGCTCACCGCCTGGGAGCTCGGCCAGCACGGCGTGCCGCACACGCTGATCGCCGACAACACCGGCGGCCATCTGATGCAGCACGGCCTCGTCGATCTGGTCATCGTCGGCGCCGACCGGGTCACCGCCGATGGCGACGTCTGCAACAAGATCGGCACCTACCTGAAGGCGCTCGCCGCGCGCGACAATGACGTGCCGTTCTATGTCGCGCTGCCCTCCTCGACCATCGATTTCACGCTGGCCGACGGGGTAGCGGAGATTCCCATCGAACAGCGCGACACCGAGGAAGTGGCGACGATGACCGGACGCACCGCCGACGGCCGCATCGAGACCGTGCGCATCGCGCCCGCCGGCTCGCTAGTGGCGAATTACGGCTTCGACGTGACCCCGGCACGGCTCGTCACCGGCCTCATCACCGAGCGCGGCGTGCTCGCCGCCTCGCGCGCGGCTCTCGCCGGGGCTTTTCCGGAGCGCGCCGGCACGGCAGAATAAGCTTTGCTGACGTTGCGTGTTGAGTCGGAGCCTGTGGCGTGCGTAAGCTTGAAACCTGGCGTTCGACGAACCTGCCTCTTCCCGGAATCCTGACCATGAGCGTCAACCTGCTGGCGGCGCCCGTGCCGGTCGATGGACGGCAATCGCCGACCGCTCTCACCGTCGCGCGCGGCACCGCGCGCTACCTGCATGCGCTCGGCTATTGCGTGGTGAGCGAGCTGCCGCTGCCGTCCGGCCGCCGCGCCGACCTCGTCGCGCTCGGCGGCGATGGAGAGATCCTCATCGTCGAGATCAAATCCTCGGTCGCCGATTTCCGCGCCGACCAGAAATGGATGGATTACCGGCTGCACTGCGACCGGCTGTTCTTCGCCACGATCCTCGACGTTCCGCGCGAGATATTTCCCGCCGACGCCGGCTTGATCGTAGCCGACGCGTTCGGCGCGTCGGTCGTGTGCGAGGCGCCCGAGCATCGGCTCGCTCCGGCACGGCGCAAGGCCGTGATGCTGCGCTTCGCGCATGCGGCGGCGTTGCGCCTGCAGGCGCTGGCCGATCCGCAAGGACCTTATGCCGGGGAAATCTAAAAGCCGAGCGCGGCGGGCGCGGCTCGCGCGGCGAGCGTGGGCGTAAACTGCCTGACGCCATCGCGGTCGAGCACGAACAGCGGCACCACGCGGCGCATTTCGACGTCCGGCACCAGCGCCAGCCGCCGATTGTCAAGCACGATCCAACTGCCGTCGAGGCGAGCGGCGGCCACGGCGTGATCGTCGCCGGAGGCGAGATCGCGCACGATCACGAGGCGCACGTCCTGCTCGGCGAGGCCCGCCTCCCTGAGCGCGACATATTTGGCGATCGCGTAATCCTCGCAATCACCGCGGCCGGTGGCGAGCGTCGCCAGCGGCGCCGTCCAGCGGTCGGGCACGCCCCATTGCGCAAGGTCGCTCATCGGCTGGATCGCCAGATTGATCGCGCGGTTGATCACGCCGATGCGGGCGCGCCCGTCATGCGCGCGGCCTTCGGCGATGACGGCAAGGAACTTGCGCGCCGCCGCCGGGCATGACTCGGCGTCGTCGCGGCATCGCGCCAAAATGTCGCTCTCGGCGCGAATGTCGGCGGTAACGCCGCTCCACTTCGTCAAGATTTCTCCAAACGCGACCGGCACGGCATCGCGACCGAACGGCTCGACCGCGGTCGGCGCCGGGTTCGCCAGCTCTGCCGGATCGATCGCCGCCAGATCGGTCCGCGCTTGCGCCAGGGCGGCAGGCGGAAAGCCGAAAACCGCCAGCGAGACAAACAACAACCCGGCAATGCTGCGCGCGGCGACGCGACCGAACATTTGACGTCCCTGAACGCGGGATACGACGCTCGCTCGAGCGCCCTCCCGGCTTTTTGTTCAGGAACGCAATAACCCGGGCGCTGCTGCTGGCGCGTTAATGCGCGCGGGATGTGCGGCGGAAGCCGAAAACAGCGTGCACGAACTCTCACGCCATCGCGAACAATTTTAATGAACACGCATCGCTGCTATACACGGGACCGCCTTTCCTATTTGACGGGAAAGGGCGGGAACAAAATGGTCAGGGAGGATCGCATGCGCCGAACGCGCCGAATGAAGTTCTGCAGCCTGGCGATACTCGGGCTCGCGCTCGGGACCGGCGCGGCATCGGCCGAGGAGAGGACCTTCGAGCTCAAGCTCTCGCACTGGGTGCCGCCGTCGCATCCGCTGCAGAAGGCGATGGAGGATTGGGGCGCGTCAGTCGAGAAGGATTCCGGCGGCACCATCAAATACAAGGTCTATCCGGCGCAGCAGCTGGGCAAGGCGTTCGACCATTACGACATGGCGCGCGACGGCATCGCCGACGTGACCTATGTCAATCCCGGCTACCAGCCCGGCCGCTTTCCGGTCTTCGAAGCCGGCAATCTGCCGTTCATGCTGGCCAACGCCAAGGGCGGCTCGGCGGCGCTCGACGCCTGGTACCGCCAATACGCCGAGCGGGAGATGAAAGACGTCAAGTTCTGCTTCGCCTTCGCCCACGACCCCGGCAGTTTCCATTCGCGCAGCAAGAAGATCGTGGTGCCGTCCGACATCAAGGGCATGAAGATCCGCCCGGCGCATGCGACCATGGCCTCGCTCGTCACCGAGCTCGGCGGCCTCAATGTGCAGGCTGCGGCGCCCGAGGTGCGCGACGTCCTGGAGAAGGGCGTGGCCGACGCGGTGACCTTCCCATGGGGCTCGATCGTGCTGTTCGGCATCGACAAGGTGACGAAGTACCATATGGAAGCGGCGCTCTACACCACGAGCTTCGTCTGGGTGATGAGCAAGTCGACCTACGCGCAGATGTCGCCGATGCAGCAGCAGGTGATCGACGCGCATTGCAACACGCAATGGGCGGAGCGGGTCGCCACGCCTTGGGCGGATTTCGAGCACGACGGCATCGCCAAGCTCAAAGCCGAGCCCGGCCAGGAGGTCTATCCGATCGCCGATGCGCAGCTTGATGAATGGAAGGCCGCGGCCGGCCCCGTGGTGCAGAGCTGGGCGAGCGCGGCGAAGAAGACCGGCAACGATCCGGACGCGGCGCTGAAGGGTCTCAAGGCGGAGCTCGCCAAATACAATTCGGGCTACTGAAGAAGGCTTCCGTTCAAAAGTTCGGTTGAGTCATGGCTGATCCGGAAGCAGAAACGGCACCGCACCTGGCGCCGCCGCCGCGCAACGCCATGGACCGCTTCATCGACGGCATCGAGCTCATCGCCGCGTTCTTCGTCGGCATCGTCGCCGCCGACATCTTCATCTCGGTGCTGCTGCGCTACTTCTTCAGCGTGCAGATTCCCGACAGCTACGATTTCGGCCGACTGCTGCTCGGCATCCTGGTGTTCTGGGGCATCGCGGCGACGTCCTATCGCGGCACCCACATCACCGTCGACCTCGTTTACGCCAATGTCGGCGTGCGGACGCAGCGCCTCATCGACGTTTTCGCCACGCTGGTGCTGCTGTTCGTCGTCACCGTGCAAACCTACACCTTGTTCGACAAGGTCGTCACCACCCGCGCCGCCAACGTGCTCACCTTCGATCTGCGCCTGCCGGTGTGGCCGTTTTTCCTGGTCTCCTGGCTCGGCGACGTGTCGGCGGTGGTGCTGATCGCCGTGCGCACCTATCGGCTGATCTTCCATCCCGAGCTTCTTGGCGGCCGCTACCAGATCAAGCCGGTCGAATGAGGCGCGCGTGAGCACCGACGCGGTCGCCATCCTGGGTTTTCTCGTTCTCTTCGCGCTGATGCTGTTGCGCGTGCCGGTCGGAATGGCGATGGGGCTCGTCGGCGTCAGCGGCTTCGCCTACCTCGTCGGCGGCGAGCCGGCGCTGAAGATCGTCGGCCACACCACGATGCGCACGGTGACCGATTACACCTTCGGCGTCATCCCGATGTTCCTGCTCATGGGCGCGTTCGTATCCAATTCCGGAATGAGCCGCGAGCTGTTCCGCGCCGCCAACGCCTTTGTCGGACATTTCAAGGGTGGCCTCGGCATCGCCACCATCGCCGCCTGCGCCGGGTTTGCCGCGATCTCCGGGTCTTCGGTCGCGACCGCCGCCACCTTCGCCACCGTCGCCTATCCGGAAATGCGCCGCTACCACTATCCGCAATCCTTCGCCACTGGCGTGATCGCCGCCGGCGGCACGCTCGGCGCCATGCTGCCGCCTTCGACGGTGCTCGCCGTCTATGGGATCATCACCGAGCAGGACATCGGCAAGCTGTTCATCGCCGGAATCATTCCGGGATTGCTGGCCGCCACGATGGACATGATCACGATCGTGATCATCGGCCGGGCACGGCCGAAATTCCTTCCTGCCGCGCCGCGCCACGGCTGGTCGGAACGCGTCGCCGGATTGCGCGACATCTGGGCGACGTTGCTGCTCTTCTTCTTCGTGATCGGCGGGCTCTATGGCGGCTTGTTCACCCCGACCGAAGCCGGCGGCATGGGCGCCGCCGGCGCGCTGCTGATCGGTGTCGCGCGGCGAAAGCTGACGCGGCCGGAAATCCGCCGCTCGCTCCTCCAGGCGGTGCGCACCGCCGCCGCGGTGCTCACGGTGCTGATCGGCGCGCTGCTCTTCGATTATTTCCTCACGGTGACGCAGACGCCGCAGCAGGTGACCGCCTTCCTCACCGGGCTCGGTCTCGGCCGCTACGGCGTGCTCGCCTTGATCATGCTGATGTACCTCGTGCTCGGCTGCCTCATGGATGCGCTCGCCATGATCATCCTGACCATCCCGATCATCTTCCCGGTGATCACGCAGCTCGGCTTTGATCCGATCTGGTTCGGCGTCATCATCGTGATGACGGTCGAGCTCGGGCTCATTCATCCGCCGGTCGGCATGAATGTATTCGTGATCAAGAGCGTGGTGCCGGACGTCAGTTTTTCCACGATCTTCTCAGGTGTGCTGCCGTTCATCGTCACCGATCTGGTCCGGCTCGTCATTCTGATTTCATTCCCAATCCTTGCGCTCTATCTGCCGTCGCATATGTGACACACTCACTGGCCGAGCCATGATCGAAGAGCGTCATCGCGCGCCGTGTGGCAACGCCATTGTCGATATTTTCAAGCTCGAAGGCGGCAAGATCGTCGAGCATTGCGACGCCCGTCAGGAGATCCCGGAGAAGGCCGCCAATTCCAACACGATGTTCTAGGGCGCAATCGCTGCAAGCCGAATCGGATTGCGCTCAACTTCTCCCACCGCCGGCGAGTACAGCGCGCGTGGCGCGATCCGGGCCGAAATCGTCGACGCTGTCGATCGAGAGCAGATCGGCGAGCCGGGTGCGCGCGCGGTTGACGCGGCTCTTGATGGTGCCGACCGCGCAGCCGCAGATCGAAGCGGCGTCCTCGTAGGAAAAGCCGGACGCGCCGACGAGGATCAGCGCCTCGCGCTGATCGGGCGGCAGCTTGGCAAGCGCCGCACGGAACTCAGCGAATTCGACCCGGCCCGGCTGCTCCGGATTCGATTTGAGCATCTCGGCATAGCGGCCTTCGGCGTCCTCGACCTCGCGCCGCCGCTTGCGATATTCCGAACGGAACAGGTTGCGCAGGATGGTGAACAGCCATGCCGGCATATTGGTGCCGGGCTCGAACGAATCGATATGGGCAAGGGCGCGCAGCAAGGTCTCCTGCACCAGATCGTCGGCGCGATCGGCATTGCCGCTCAGCGAGATGGCGAACGCGCGCAGGCTCGGCACCGTCGCCAGCACTTGATCGCGTATGGCGGGATCAAGCTTCATGCCACCCATCCCTACCCATCGTCTTGTTCGTTCAGCCGGCGAACCAACTCTGCGATATGCGGCGGCACGCCCTCCTTGACGACCTCGTCGTACATGGCGCGCAACTGCTGGCCGATGCGCGCCTGAACTTCGCGTCCCAGGCGAACTTCGGTCTTGCGTGAAGCAATCGGCCTTCCCATGGCGTCTCGGGCGTCCGGCGCTTCTCCGTTCGCCGCCGCCGGCTCGGTGCTAACTGTCTTACGGCTCGTCATTTTCCGTCGCGTCCCCGTTTGCCAAGTCTACCGCAGGCTTGGCCACCCACCCTGGCCTGACCTCCCAACGCGCATTTCTCGCATTGGTTCCGGCCAGAGGAACTTTATTCTGGAACTATGTTTGTGCCAGGACGTTCTATGTTTTAGCGTCGGTTTTAGCCTCGGAAACCTTACAGGGGGGTGTTCCGTGTCCACCAACTCCACCTCACAGGCCGTACTCCAGCACCTGCCATTCCTGCGGCGGTATGCCCGCGCCCTGACGGGCAGCCAGGCATCGGGCGACGCCTATGTCGCGGCGACCATGGAATCGCTTATCGCCAGCCCAAAAATCCTCGATTCCGGCCCCAACCAGCGCGTTGCCCTCTATCGGCTGTTTACGAAAATCTGGAACTCGGTCGCGGTGAACGGCAAGCCCGAGGCGGGCGAGCCCACTTTGGCGCCGGAACGGCACCTTACGCACATTACCCCGCGTCCGCGCCAGGCCTTCCTGCTGGTCGCGCTGGAAGGTTTCGCGGAAGAGGATGCGATGGAGATCCTCGACTGCAATTTACCCACGCTGCGCCGCCTGGTCGAGGAATCGGGCCGCGAACTCGCCGCCGAGATCGCGACCGACGTCCTCATCATCGAGGACGAAACCTTCATCGCCATGGATATCGAGGCGCTCGTCGAGAGCCTCGGCCACAGGGTCATCGGCGTCGCGCGCACGCACGCCGAGGCCGTGGCGTTGGCCGCGCGCAAGCAGCCCGGGCTGATCCTGGCCGACATCCAGCTTGCCGACGGCAGTTCCGGCCTCGATGCCGTGAACGAGCTCCTCGGCTCGTTCGCCGTGCCGGTGATCTTCATCACCGCCTACCCCGAGCGTTTCCTCACTGGGTTGCGACCGGAGCCGGCGTTCCTCATCGCCAAGCCCTTCCAGCTCTCCGTGGTGTCGGCAGTGGCGAGTCAGGCGCTGTTCTTCGGGCGCAAGGCGCGCCAGCACGAGCGCCAGGCCACGGCGTAACGCTCCGCACTTGCACTCTGCAAAGGCAACCTCGTGATGCCCGGCCTCTGGCCGGGCATCACGGCCTTTGAGCGCGCATACAGCAGACAAGGACGTAGACAACGGCCGTGCCGCCGGGACGACCCCGGGGAGGACGGCTTGATGCATCAAAAAGTTAGGGCGCAACCGATCGGTCCATCGGCTGCGCCCTTAATGGCCGGCCAAGCACGGGGGGAGGGGGGAAGGATGGCCGGTCGCCATGATAAGCGACAACCCGGGCTTTTTGTTCCGTCCTTTGATTCCGCGCATAGCCGTGGGGATTATGACGCGGGTGTGAAACCCGTTCTCAAGGGGCAGCACTCAGCGATGCGGCGGAACCAAGCCCGCTCATGAACGTTCCCATGGCGCATCCGGGACATGGGGGGTCGGACGGAACGCTTCGGAGACAATCCGATGTGCAAAATCGTGTCTGTGCGCCTCGTGGGCATCTTGGGTTTCCTCTCTCTCGCCCTTTTCACCGCCAGCCTTGTCGCCTTCCCGTCGCCGCCGACGACGGGCGCGAGCCTTTCGAGCGGGACTCCAGGTGTATCGGTCGATCGCGCCCGCAAGGGCGACCGCCTGCCGATGCTCAAGCCGACCGAAAGGCGCGACGAATTTGGGTCGCAATTCTCGCCTGCGCGCGCGTTGCCGCAGGGACAAATTCCTCAGGGTTGCGATCCTGCCTTCAGCCCGATTTCCTCGCCGTCGCTGGGGAGCGTTTTCCGCCGCTGCCTCGCCTGAACACGACGCCATCTCTGCGGCGGACTGAAAATTCTGCCCCAAGCTTGGCGCGCTGCAGGATCAGATAAATTTGCGCCGGCGCCTCTGGCGGAAAGCGGCGTGGAACTTTTTACCCTTACGGCGATTAAAGAGCGGGGGTGATCCGCGGAGTGCGTCATGTCAGCGCGCGAACCGTCATGGCGCGCCGCCGTCGTGTATGTTTGTGCGGCCGCCTTTGCGGCGATCCTCGACGCCGCCGCCCCTTCTCAGTCGTTCTCACAATCGCTCGCCTACGGGCCGATCGATGGCGCCGGCGCGATCCTGCAACAGGCCTTGCCGCAAACCGGGCGAGGAGGCGAGGGGCGCGGCGGGCCAGAGCTCAGCGATCCACTGCACCGCCAAGTGGTCTCCTACCCGAGCAACGAATCGCCCGGCACCATCATCATCGATACCGCCAATACTTTCCTTTATTTGACGCTCGGCAGCGGCAAGGCGATCCGTTACGGGATCGGGGTCGGCCGCGCGGGTTTCACCTGGTCGGGCGTCGAGGCCATCTCGCGCAAGACTGAATGGCCGGATTGGATTCCGCCGACGGAAATGATCGCACGCCAGCCTTACCTGCCCCGCTGGGTGAGCGGCGGCCCCGGCAATCCGCTGGGCGCCCGCGCACTCTATCTCGGCAACACTGCTTACCGCATACACGGCACCAACGATCCGAATTCGATTGGCAAGCACGTCTCCAGCGGATGCATCCGCTTGCGTAATGAGGATGTGATCGACCTCTATGATCGCGTCGGCATCGGCACCAAAGTCGTGGTCCTGGCGAACGATCAACACAGCGTCTCGCTCGACTCGCAAAAAAGCGTGGTGATCGAAGGAAGCGCGGGCGCCGGCATGATGGCGAGAATATCGGCGAGGCCGGCAGCGGCGGCCGATCAGCCGCGGCCACGCGCTGAACCGAGCGGCAACCTCATTCCGTCCGGCCTCTATTGAACACACGCGCGCTTCGCCGCGCGCGACCCGGCGTCATCGGTATTTTCACGCCGGAGCGAAACTGACGCGCGCCTGCGCTGTTTTCCCTCGGTCAGGCAAGTACAGCCTTGACCCGACCGGGAAGGAAGCCGGACTGTAAGCGCATGGACAGTCACGAGGCGGAGAAAACAACAACGGAACCGGATCGGGCGCCGGCAGACGAAGCCGCAACAGAATTCTTCCCTGATTTCACCACGGTCCGCATCGCGCTCAAGGCGGGACAGATCGGCGTCTGGTCCTGGGACCTCGCCACCAACGCTGTGACGTGGTCGAGCAACATCGAGTCGATCTACGCGCTCCCGGCCGGCAGCTTCGACGGCACCTTCGCGTTCTTCGAACACACCATACACGAAGAGGACAGACCCAAGGTCGTGGAGGCCATCAACGAAACGCTGCGCAGCGGTCGTCCATACTGGGCGCGCTACCGTGTCGCTGCGCGGTCCGCGCGCGAGGAGTTCTGGGTCGAGGCGACCGGGACGGTGACGTTCGAGAATGGCGCGCCGGTGCGCATGGTCGGGCTCTGCCAGGATGTCACCGAGCAGGTGAAGCTGCAGGAGGAGCTGCGCATCCGCGCCACGCAGCAGGAAGCACTGGCCCGGCTCGGCGAGCGTACGCTCGCGGAACCCGATATCGAAACGCTGCTCGACGACGTGGTCAGCACGGTCGCGCTGACGCTATCGGTGGATTTGGTCAATATTCTCGAGCTTATGCCCGGCGACGGCGAGCTGCTGCTGCGCGCCGGACGCGGGTGGAGCGCCGGCGGCATCGGCTTGATCGTGATGTCGAAAGAACGGGACGGCTACGCGCGGCGTATATTGGCCGCCGCGACTGCCGTCGTCACACCGGATTTTGCGGCCGAGACGCGCTTCGCCATCCCCCGATACCTTGCCGATCACCGCTGCGTCAGCGGCATGAGCACGACGATCGCCGGCCAGGACGGCCGCGCCTATGGCATTCTCGGCGTCTTCACGACCAAGCGCCGGCACTTCAGCGTGCGCGACTCCTCGTTCCTTGCCGCCGTCGCCGATCTCGTCGCCGGCGTCATCCAACGCCAGCAATTGCAGCAGCGCCACGAACTGATGATCCGCGAGTTGCGCCATCGCTTCGGTAATCTGTTTTCACAGCTGCTGGCGCTATTCTCGCAGACGGCGAACAATTCGAAGACCATGGCCGAACTCACCAGCAAGTACCAGGCGCGCGTGCTCGCATTGGCGAATGCGCACCGGCTGATCACCGAGGCCGGCTGGCGCACGACATCACTCGCCGAGCTGTTGCGCGTGGTGCTCGGGCCGTATCTCGACCGCACCAGTTTCACCGGGCCGAATGTGGACCTGGCGCCGGACCCGACCTTCAGCCTAAGCGCGGCGCTGCACGAGCTTGCCGCCAACGCCATCAAGCACGGCAGCCTTTCGCGCCGGCAGGGCCGGCTCGAGCTGAGCTGGTCGGTCGCGGGCACCGAGCGCGGCTCGATTTTGACGCTGGACTGGATCGAGCGAAACGGACCGCCGGCGCGGCGGCCGCGGCGGGTCGGATTCGGCTCGCGACTCATCGGACTGGTCATCGAGCGGCAGATGAACGGCGAGGTGCGCCGCTCCTATGGCCGCGCCGGCCTGTCCGTGCGCATGATCGTTCCGCTCGCGCACGAACGCTGGCCTATTCCGGCGCCGCCGGCGGCAATGACGCAATCCGCGTCGCGCTGATTTACGCCGGCGGATGTTCCCTACTCTCGCCTGCTTCGCGGAGGAGAAAAAGAAAGTACGCACTCGATCTGACGCACCCGCGGGCCGATCTATCCCGTCCCGATCAAGCCATCGGCACAGCCTTTCCCGCACGTTGTGCTTGGGATAAAGCAGTGCGGCTCGGAGGCACGAAAGCATGGACCGGCAGCCGACAGCGCCCGGCACCGTCGACGAGGACGAAGTCGCTCGATTCTCCCGCCTCGCCGAGCAATGGTGGGACCCGCACGGGCCGATGGCGGCTTTGCACAGGCTCAACCCGGTCCGCCTCGCCTATATCCGCGACCGCGCGGCCGCGCATTTCCGCCGCGATCCGACGCGACTCGACCGCCTCGCCGGTTTGCGCATTCTCGACATCGGCTGCGGCGGCGGGATTTTGTGCGAGCCGCTGGCGCGCCTCGGCGCCTCGGTCGTCGGCGCCGATCCCGCGCAGAGCAACATCGCGATCGCCAAGCATCACGCGGCAGAGGCGGCTGTTGCCGTCGATTACCGCAACACCACCGCCGAAGCCCTGGAGCAAGCCGGCGAGACCTTCGACATCGTGCTCGCCATGGAAGTGATCGAGCACGTCGCCGATGTCGGCTTGTTTCTCAAGCTGGCGGCGGCGATGGTCAGACCCGGCGGGCTCCTGTTCGTCGCCACGCTCAATCGCACGGTGAAGAGCTTCGCGCTGGCGATCGTCGGCGCCGAATACATCTTGCGCTGGCTGCCGCGCGGCACGCATCAGTGGGAAAAGTTCGTGACGCCGAACGAACTGGAAATCGCCCTCGATCAGGGCGGATTACGCATCATCGACGAGACCGGCGTGGTCTACAATCTGTTCGCCGACCACTGGCAGCTCGCCGCCGACATGGACGTGAACTACATGATGGTCGCGGAGAAGGCGGCATAATGCCGGCCGGCTGGCTCTGGGCGGCCTTCACAATCATCGCTGCCTTCACTCAGACCCTGCGCAACGCGATGCAGCGCGAGCTCACGGCGAGCCTCGGCACCGTCGGCGCGACTCATGTCCGGTTCCTGTTCGGCTTTCCGTTCGCGCTCGTTTTCCTCGCCGGGCTTCTGTTGGCGACCGGCGCGCCCCTGCCGCGGCCGGGACCGAGCTTCTGGCCCTGGGTGATCGGCGGCGCCTTCACGCAGATCGCCGGCACCGCGCTGATGCTCGCCGCCATGGGCGAGCGCTCCTTCGTCGTCACGATCGCCTACCTCAAAACCGAGCCGGTTCAGGTCGCGATCTTCGGGCTCTTGTTCCTCGGCGACCGGGTGACGTGGCCGATGATGGCGGCGATCGTCATCGCCACCGCCGGCGTGCTGATCATGTCGGCAACGCCGCTCCCCCTCGCCGCCGGCAAGCGGGCGCGAGGCATCGGACCGACGCTGCGGCCCACGCTTCTCGGCCTCGCCGCCGCCGCCATGTTCGCGCTCTCGGCGATCGGGTTTCGCGGCGCCATCCTCGGTCTTGCGCCAGTAAATAACTACGTGATGGCCGCGACCTTCACGCTGACGATCGGGATCGCCATGCAGGCGGTCTTGCTGTCGCTCTATCTCGGACTGCGCAAGCCGTCGGTGCTCCTCGCCATCTTCGGCGCCTGGAAGCCGTCTTTGTTTGCCGGCTTCACCGGGGCGGTCGCCTCGCAGTTCTGGTTTCTCGCCTTCGCGCTCGCCACCGCCGCGAGCGTGCGCACGCTGGCGCTGATCGAGGTCTTGTTTGCCCAGCTGATCGCGCGCTTCGCCTTCGCTCAGCGCACCAGCGCGCGCGAAGCCGTCGGCATGATCCTCGTCGTCGGCGGCGTCGCGCTCCTGATCCTGTCCCACTGAACGACGCGCGGCTTCACCAGCGGCCAGGAGCAAAATCCCTCACGCCGCGATCTTCACGTATTCGAAGTCGCCAGGCTTGTTGTCGATGCCGAGGCGCGGCGGCGCGATCCAGTCGGCGAACTTGCCCGGCTCGTAGACCGGCCGCATCAGGCTGATGATGAAATCGCCGTCGTCCGCCGACGGCAGACACTTGCCGATTTCGCGTTTCCAGGTCGCCTCGTCGACGAGCGCGCCGTCGGGCGAGACCTTGACGTCCTTGAATTCGCCGATCTGGCGATGGAAGCCGACATGCGGCAGCTCGAACTTGAAGGCGACGCCGGTCTTGGCGACGACTTTGTTCCAGCGGTCGAGCCCGCGCTGGCAATCGGCGGTGTAATCGTCGCGCAACCGCATATTGACCGCGGTCAGCGCCGGCTCATCGACGCGTTTGATCTCGCCATCGACCAGCTTGAGCACCGGATAGGTCGAATGCTCGAGCCGGTGATCGTCTTCGATCTTGGTCTCCTGATAGCGGCCCTTGAGGCTCGCATTGAACGAATTGGCGGCGTTGGTCGAGACCTCCGAGCCGAACAGATCGAGCGACAGCGAATAATGCAGATTGAGCTTCTTCTGAATCGTCGGCAGGTCGATGACGCCGAGGCCGCGCACTTTGTCGATGTCGCTCGGGTCCTCGATGCCGGCCGCCTTCATCGCCTCGCAGGTCCGCTGGATGGTGCGCCCGACGCCGGTCTCGCCGACGAACATGTGGTGCGCCTCCTCGGTCAGCATGAACCGGCAGGTGCGCGACAGCGGATCGAAGCCGGACTGCGCTAGGCTTTCCAGCTGCATCTTGCCGTCGCGGTCGGTGAAGAACGTGAACATGTAGAATGAGAGCCAATCGGGCGTCGCCTCATTGAAGGCGCCGAGCATGCGCGGCCGGTCGGCGCTGCCGGAGCGGCGCTGCAGCAGCTCGGCCGCCTCCTCGCGGCCATCGCGGCCGAAATATTTCTGCAGGATGTAGACCATCGCCCACAGGTGCCGGCCTTCCTCGACATTGACCTGGAAGACGTTGCGCATGTCGTAGAGCGACGGCGCGGTCTTGCCGAGATGGCGCTGCTGCTCGACCGAGGCCGGCTCGGTGTCGCCCTGGATGACGACGAGGCGGCGGAGCATGGCGCGATATTCGCCGGGCACGTCCTGCCAGGCCGGCTCGCCGTAATGGCGGCCGAAGGGAATCTTCCGGCCCTCCTCCGCCGGGGCGAGCAAGATGCCCCAGCGGTATTCGGGCATCTTCACGTAATCGAACTTCGCCCAGCCCTTCGGATCGACTGAAACCGCGGTGCGCAGATAGACGAGCGACTGCTGGAAGCCTTGCGGCCCCATATCCATCCACCAGTCGATGTAACCGGGATGCCAGCTTTCCAGCGCGCGCAACACCTGCCGGTCTTCGGCGAGATTGACGTTGTTCGGGATCTTGGTCGTGTAGTCGACGTTCTGAATATCCATAACCGGCTCCTTGAACTTCACACCCTTTTTGTGTCGAACACCGGCTTCTGCCCGGTGCCGTAACGCTTGAGCGCGCCGTCCTCGCCGACCGCGTTGGGGCGCTGGAAAATCCAGTTCTGCCACGCGCTCAGCCGCGCGAAGATTTTCGATTCCATGGTCTCCGGTCCGGCGAAACGCAGATTGGCTTCCAGACCGGTGAGGCTGTCGGGCGAAAAGCTCGCCCGCTCCTCGAGGAACACGCGCACCTCGTCGTCCCAATCGATGTCGTCGAGCGCGAAGGTGACGAGCCCGAGTCGCTGCGCGGTCTCGGCGTCGAGCGTTTTTTCATGCTCGGCCTTCGCCGCCGCGAGGTCGGCCGGGCTGGCGAGAAAGCGGCTCGCCAGCCGCGTCAGCCCGTTCGACATCGGATAGGCGCCGAAATTGGCGTCAGCGAGCGCCATCGTCGCCGGCGGCTTGTTGTCGCCGCCGCGCGCGCCGATCAGCATGTAGGAGCGGTCGCTGGCGAAGGAGATCTCGGCGAGCGTGCCGACAAAGCACGAGCCCGGCTCGAGCAGCGTGACCAATGAGCGCGAAGTGAGATCGATGCGCTTGAGCACCCGCTTCCACAGATGCCGGATCTCGCGCACGAGCCAGTGATCCTTGTTGGCGTCGAGGAAATGCTCGTAGGCCATGACCTCGGCCGGGTCGCCCGAGGACTTGAAGACGATCGCGGCGACGTCGAATTCGTTGAGCCGGATGTTGAGGATGGCGTCATCGAGCTCGCGCGCGAGCTTGAGCGGCCAGAATTCCGCGCCGAGCGCCGCCATCGCCTCGACGGATGCCGGCGGCGAAACGGCCGGCCCGCGCAGCGTGACCGTGGCGATCCGGCCTGCACGCTCGAAGGCGACGGCGAGCGATCCATATTCGACGCCATCGGCGGTGAAGCTGCGCGCCAGCGGGACGAGCGTAATGCCCCGCCCGGCGGCGCCGCGGCCGGACTTCGCGGCAAATTCTTTCGCCCGCGCGGCTATGGTCTCGTCGAATTTGGAGCCGGGCACGACTTCGTCAACGAGCCGCCACTCGACCGCGCGCTTGCCTTTGACGCCCTCCTCGGTGGTGCAGAAGACATCGGCATAGTCGCGGCGCACCTTGCGCTTGTCGGCAACGCGGGTGACGCCCCCGGTCCCGGGCAAGACCGCAAGCAGCGGCAGTTCCGGCAAGGCGACCGCCGAGGAGCCGTCATCCACCAGCATGATGTGATCGGCCGCCAGCGCGAGCTCGTAGCCGCCGCCCGCCGCCGTGCCGCTGATCGCGCAGACGGTCTTGAGCCCGGAATTCTCGCTCAAATCCTCGATGCCGTTGCGCGTCTCATTGGTGAATTTGCAGAAATTGACCTTGTGCGCGTGGCTCGCGCCGGCGAGCATGCGGATATTGGCGCCGGCGCAGAACACTCGCGGCTTGCCCGAGCGCAGCACCAGCACGCGCACTTCCGGGTGCTCGAAGCGCAACCGCTCGATGGCGTCGGCGAGCTCGATGTCGACGCCGAGATCGAAGGAGTTGAGCTTGAGGTCGTAGCCCTCGAACAGCGCGCCCTTCTCATCCACGTCCAGGAACAGCGTGGCGACATCGCCGTCGATCGCCAGCTTCCAATGGCGATAGCGGCCCGGCGCGGTCTGGAAATCGATCCGCGTCTGGCCGTTGGCCAGGGGCCTCTCGGTCTTATAATGCGCGTCATTCATCTTGATGCCTCGGCCAGCCGAACGCCTGACTGTACTATAGTGCAGTAACCCTATCTGCCTATATGCACTATAATTCATCGCAGCGCAACCGCGGAATCGGCCCGTTTTTCGCCCTCGTGGTGGTCGCGCAACAATCGGTTGATGAAGGCGGCGGTCACTTCGAGCGTTGCCGCGGGGGCCTCCCGGTACGGGGAATGGCGGACGCCCGGCAGCACCGCAGTCTCGACCGGGCAGTAGCACTCCCGTTGCGCCGCCTCGACCTGCCTGAGCGTGCCATAGGGATCGTCGTCGCCTTGCACGATCAGGATCGGCACCCGGATGTAGCCGAGCGCCTCGGTAATGTCCCACGCGCGGAACTCCGGATCGAGCCATGGACCGCTCCAGGAGTAGAACGCGCCATCGACGTCGTTGTGCCAGCGCTCCAGCTCGCCGCGAAGGGCACCGGATTGGTAGGCCCGCTGCGCGCGGCGCATTTCGGCAAGCCCCTTCTCCTCGGCGAAAAAATGCGGCGCCAGGAGAACGAGCCCGCGCACGCGGTGATCTTCAATGCTGCCGGCATAGATGGTCGCGATCGACGCGCCGTCGCTGTGGCCGAACAGGATGCCGCGCTGAAAACCGATCGCGGCGAGCACGCGCGGCAGGACATCAAGCGCCTCCTCCTCCATGAGGGAGAGCGGACGCGGCAGCTCCGCCGGGCTCGATCGGCCATGGCCGGCGCGCGAATAGACAAAAACGCCGGCTCCCGTTGCCGCCGCGAGATTTTGCGCAAACGCGCCCCAAAGGCCGACGCAGCCGAGCCCTTCGTGCAGCAGCACGATGACCGGCGCTGCATCGGGCCGCGGCCCGATCATGCGGTATTCGAGCCGCATCGGACCGAGGTCGAGGAAGCCTTCGTCGGCGAGCGTCATGATGCGGATCTAAGCAACGGCGTGACGATGCGCAGCAGTTTGGCGAAACTCTGCTCCACGGAATCGCCCGAGGTGTCGACCTCGGCCTCGGCGCGGGCATAGTCGGCGCGCCGCGCCTCGAGTATCGCCAACAAATCGGCCATGGCCTCCCGGTTCTGCGCCATGGGGCGGAAATCGCCCTGCGCCATCACCCGGCTCATGTGCTCTTGCGGACGCGCCTTGATCCACACCGTGTGCGTGCGGCGCAACAGCAGGGCATAGCTTTCCGGGTTGGCGACAATGCCGCCGGCCGTGGTGATGACGACGGCCTCGTGTTCGGCGATGACGCGGGCAAGCGCGGCGCGTTCGTGGCGGCGGAAGGTCGCGGTGCCGGCCATCTCCATCAGGTCGGGGATGCTGGCGCCGTAATCCTCCTCGACGCGGCGGTCGAGCTCGATGAAGGGCCAGTCGAGATGCTGGGCGAGCATCCGCCCGAGCGTCGACTTGCCGGCGCCGCGCAGGCCGACGAGCGCAATGCGGCGGCCGCGGTCGGCGCTTGCCGGCAGCGCCACGCGAGTCTCGATCATCTTGGCAAGCGCCGGCAATTCGCCTTCCGGCACCTGGGCGACGAGATCGAGGATGCCGCCCAGCGCCGCGGCGCGCGCGCCCGGTTCCTGCAGGAGTGCGGCAGCCGGAAGGTCGAGCGCCTGCGCGATCGCGCGCAGCACGCTCACCGACGGATTGCCGGCCCCGCTCTCGATCTGCGCCAGATAGCGCTCGGAGGTGAGCGAGGCCTGCGCTAATTGGCGCCGCGTCATGCCGCGCTTGGCGCGGTTTCGCCGCACTTCGCGCCCGATCGCGGCGAGGAACGCGGCGGCCGGCGCGGCTTCGCCCTGCGCGACCTGTTGAGGCTTTTCGGCGAATTTGGTCTTGGCGCTGGGCTTGGCCACGGACGGGCCCTCATGCATTATAAGGCGATTATCCCCAACTCGACAGAAGGGGATGATGCACTATACTGCACACGACAGGCCGGCGCAAATGCTTCGGGGCCATACTGGTGGTTGTTATACCAAAGCGCGGAGACGGTGACTCATTCGGCCGCCCGGGGCGGTAATCACTGCGCACGACCATCCCTATGAAATCAAACGAGGATTTGGTGTTCGGACGCTGCGGGGTCGCCCGAAGAGTCGGAGATTCCCGGAGTTGGTATTAGTTGCTCTCGTTATGTCGATTTGTATTGTGCCACAATGGGGTGCCGCGTTTGCTCCAATACAAAATCGAATAGCAGAAATTGGTAAAGCGGGGTTTTTGGAAAGCGTCTCTATAATGGATCGTGCCGTATACAAAGATGAGTTTTCTGTGGGCGATCCACTCTCGCATTTCATTTCTAGTCATTTTGCGTCCAGCGATGACGTGGGTGAAGCGCTCCTGTCGAGGTCCCAATGTCATAAGGGTAGCTGGCGGCTGTTCCGGGATTCTGAAATCGTAGTTGGTAGCCTCAGTGGGGGAAAGTAGCGCCATGCTATTGAGGATATAAACGTCATAAGCTGGGGTTTGTCCTGTGTTCAGGATAATTGGTCGAAATTCGAGATTGAGAGTCCGTGTCTGTCGGAGGCATTGTCCAACAGCCGTAGTCAAATACGCCCGCAGTTGACGCTCAGCAGTTGCTGTACCCAACACCCACATATTGTAAGTGGATCGCCACAAGGTGAGTGTAAAAATTGCGATGACGACGGTTGCGGCGGCACTAATATTGTCGTGGGTAGTGTGTTCCCACAAAAAGGCGAGCACACGCATGACCTCCTCATGGAGGGCGGCGCAGGCTTGATAGCTGGGTTGATAATTAGTGGGCTGATACTCGCTTATTACTATGCAAGGGGAGGCCTGTGAACTTCCGCCCAAACTCGATATTTCGGCAAAGGCCAAATAGGCAATGCCTAAATAAATTGCTGTCCATTTATCGCGGTCTAACATCCGCTAATCGCCGTTCCGAAGATGTCGGAATTGAACCGATTATTATATCGGAACTGAAACTCCGCGACGTAGAGCGGCATGTATTTGGCGCTCATCTTGTGGAACGTGCCGACCACGCCGCGATTGAAGATCGACCAGAAACCCTCAACCGTGTTGGTGTGAGCGGCACCGATCACATACTGTAAGCCCTACCCAAGCCTACCAGAACACGCCAGCCTGCCTACTCGAAAATCTTCCGCCAACCGTTCTGCGGCTCGACACGCGGTTCTTCATTTTCCTCGACTGCTTCGGGCCCTGGATCGTCGGGCGCGTGCACGAGGGGGATCACCGGCTCGAGTTTCGGCGGCGTCGGCGGCGTGCGAGCACTGCGACGGCGAGGGGGTGGCGCGGCCGGTGCCGCCGCGGGCTGCGCCTCCTCGGTGCTCGCGACCGGCGCGACCGGGCGAGGCTCCGGCTCGATCATCGGCGCCGTGCCGGCGATACCGGAAAGCGGCACGCGCCACTCGAAGGTGTCGAGGCGGCCGCTCACCGGCGAGACCGGCAGCCAGCGGTCGGACACATAGCCGTCCGCGGTCCATGCCGGGTCGGGCGCGGCGTTGAGCGCGCGTGCGATCCATTCGCGGGCGCGGCCTTCGTCGGCGCGCTCGGCCCGCTCCAGCTCCGCCATCAACAAGGCGACGCGCTTGGTCGGCACCGCCAAATAAGCGGCGAGTACGGCGCGCGCCTTGGCGAATTCGCGTGCGTCGAGCGCGGCGCGCGCCAGCGCCAGCGCGCCTTCGAGGTGGCCGGGCGCCTTCTTCGCCAGCCCCTCGATGCGCTTCAAGCGGTCGCGCGCGGCATCGCCGAAGCGAAGCTCGGAAAAGACCTGGGCGAGATCGGGATGCGGATTGGTCCGCCACGCTTTCTCGATGATGCGCGCCGCCTTGCGGGTGTCGCCGGCCTCGGCATGAAGCCGGCCGGCGAGCGCCGCCGCCGGCACCAGCGTCGGCGCAAGCTTCACGGCTTCGAGCGCAAAGATTTTTGCGTTGTCGCGGTCGGTCTCCTCGACCGCGAGAGCGCGCGCGGTCAGCATCACCGCGCGCTGACGGCGATAGCTGGCCTTGTTGAGCACGCGCCTGTTTTGCTCCAGCAGCGCGAGCGCGCCGGCCCAATCGCCGGTGGCGCAGCGGAATTCGAGCACCGCCTTGCCGGCCCAGCCGAGCGAGGGGCTGGTTCGCGCCGCCTCCTCCGCATAGGCGCGCGCGCCGGCGAGGTCGGCGCGACGCTGCGCCTCGATGAAGAGGCCGTGCAGGCCGAGCGCCTTGGTGTCGGCGCGGCCCGCCATGGCGCGGAAGGCGCGATCCGCCGCCTCGCGATCACCGGCGAGCTGCGCCGCCTGTGCGCTGAGCAGCAGCGCCAACGGCTCGGCGGGTGCGATGCGCTTTACTTCCGCCGTGAACTTGCGCGCGGCGCCGACGTCGCCGGCGCCGACGGCGATCAGCCCGCGCGAAATCGCCTCATAAGCGCGCGCGCCGCGGCGATTGTGCAGCAGCGCCCGCAGCATGAAGGGCGAGCGCAATATGCCGCGCAGAAGACTCCACAGCAGAGCGAGCAGCACCATCAGCGCAAGGATTGCCGCGCCCAAGACCGTGAGCGAGGTTTCGATGCGCCAGCCCTGCCAAGTGATGACCACGTCGCCCGGACGGTCGGCGAGCCACGCCACGCCGAGCGAAAGCGCGCCGACGATGATCAGGAAATAAAGGACGCGGATCATTGCGTGGCCGGCTTGCCCAGCGCGGCGAGGGCGTCGGCAGCGATGTGCCGGCTTGCCGCAATGGCCGCTTCGCGCGTGTCGGCTTTCTTGACCCAGCCATCGGCGAGCGCGCGAGCGCCATCGGGCAAACGAGCCAAGTCGACACGTGCGGCTTCGATATCGGCGCGAGCAGCGTCCGCTTCGAGCCGCGCAACGACCGCGGCGGGGTCGTCGCCTTGCGGCGCGTCGATCGGCCTGATGCGCACGAGCTTTTGCGCATTCGCTTGCAGTCGCCCAAGGAACGAGCTTTCGCTCGGCGCCGCGCCGGAGGCATGCAAGAGAGCGGGCGTAAGCGCGCCAAGCTCGCGGGCGAGCACCGACGCGCTCGGTATCCCGTCGGCGGCAAACGGCGCAAGCGGCGCCAGCGCATTCTCCTCGACGCCGAGCGTTTTCACCGCCGCGAGCTCCGCCTGGTAGGGAACTCCACGTTCGACCGCGGCGCGAAGCGCCGCGGCGGCGACGGTGAGCCGCGCCGCGCGATCATCGGCGCTCGCCGGGCGGCGCGCGAGCTTCTCGGCGAGCGCCTGCACTGCGCCTTCGAGCGCCGCCATGCGGCTCGCCAGCGTGCCGAGGTCGCCATGCGCGACGCCCGCCTGCTGCGCCGCGCTTTTCGCTGCGTCGGCCGCAGCGGAGGCGGCATCGGCGTGCGCGAGCGCGCTGGCGGCCGTCACCGCGACGCGATCGACCCGGCGATCAAGCGCGGCAAGCGAATCGCCGAGTGATTTCGTCTCGGCTTCCGCTGCCGCCATTTGCTTCGACAGCGTCGCGTCCGGCCGCGGCGCCGCAAGCGCGGCCTCGATCTTGTCGAGCCGCGCCGAAATGTCGCCGGCAGCGGTTGCCTGCGATCGTTCGCCGCTCGACGGCGCCGCGCCGCCCGGCGACGGCACGAGGTCGGCAATCCACAGCGCGGCGAAGATCGCGAGCATGACGAGAACGCCCGCCGTGGCGCCCGCGACCGCGCCCAGGGCGTGAGCGCGCGTCACCCGGCGTCCGAGGCTGGCCAGCGTTTCGGCAAAATTCCAGCGCGCTCGTTCGCCCGAGGCATTCTTGTCCGCGGGGGAATCGCCGGGCGGGGTTGCCGCTTCTGCTTCCGCTGTGGACGCCGGTTTTTCCGATTCGACCTCCTTTGCCGTCAGATCGATGGTCGGCGGCCGGCGGCGCGGCGTGCTGTCAGGCTCGCTGGTCATGCGCGCTCCAGAAGAGCCGGCCAATTCGACGCTGCCGACCGGCTCGCCGTCACGGCATAGTACGGGGCAGACATGGCGGCAACATCTCGGGCGAGAGCGCGATCCGAAAAAAAGCGGACGCGGGTTTTTCGACGACGATCTTGCTCCGCCGAAGAAGCGGGCACGACACGATCGTCCGTTCAGCCCGCGGGAATGAGCGCGAGCAAGGCGGCCTCGACCGGCCGCGGCGCGACGCGGATATCCGTGGCGCCGGCCCGCGCGAGCGGCTCGGCGATTTGCGCGGAAAGGCAAAAATGCACGGGATTTTTGAGCGCACTTTCGCGCAGGCCAGCAGCATGCGCCGCAATCACATAGGCCTCGGCGCTGCGGCGCGAGAAGTGCAAAACGCCGTCCACGCCGCCGGCCAGCGCCGCAACCGTCGCGCGCGTAAATACCGGAGCGGAGACGGCGCGATAAATCACGGCCGTGCGCACGGCAAAGCCGCCGGCGCCAAGCTCGCCGGCGAGATCACCGGAACGCTCGGCAGCGGCAAGGTAGAGGAGCGGTGCGTCCTTCGGCGTTCGCTCGGTGACGAGGCGCGCGAGATCCCGCACGTCACCGTCGGCGGAGGTCACATTGACGAAGCCCGCCACGCGCATCGCCTGCGCGCTGCGCTCGCCGACCGCAAACACCGGCAGCGCGCGCAGTTCCGCGATGCGGGCATGCGCCGCGACCGCCGACGCCGCATTGGCACTGGTGACCAGGATCGCCGCCCACGGTCCGCCACCGAGATCGGCATCGGCGACCGCCTCGATGCGCATGAGCGGGGCGAGGATCGCGGCGTGCCCGCGCGCGCGCAACGCGGCCGCGGTGCGCTCGGCATCGGGCTCGGGTCGCGTCAGCAGCAGGCGCACGGTCAGATCCGTGCGAAAAAGTCGGCACCGGCGCGATCCTTGAGCTCACGCCCGGCATCGGCGCCAAGCTCGGCCGCATGGTCGCGACCGCCCTCGCGCAAAACCTCGAACGCCGCGCTGCCGTCCGGCTTAACGATCATGCCGCGGAAACGGACGTTGTCGCCGCTTACTCTGGCATGGCCGCCGATCGGCGTCCGGCAAGAGCCGTCGAGCACGGCGAGAAAAGCGCGCTCGGCAGCGAGAGCGACGGCCGTATCGGGGTCGCTGATCTCGGCGACGAGCGCGCGCGTCGCGCCATCGTCGGCGCGCGTCTCGAGGCCGATCGCGCCCTGCCCGACCGCCGGAAGGAATTCGTCGATGTCGAGCATCGCCGTCGCCGCCGAGAGGAGGCCGAGCCGCTTCAATCCGGCGACGGCGAGCAGTGTCGCATCCACCGTTCCGGCGTCGAGCTTACGCAGCCGCGTCTCGACATTGCCGCGCAGAGTGACGACTGCAAGGTCAGGCCGCAGCCGCTTGACCATGGCCTGGCGGCGCAACGACGCCGTGCCGACCACCGCACCTGGCAACAGCTCGCGTAAAGTCTTCGCCTTGCGGCTGATGAACGCGTCGCGCGCGTCCTCGCGCGGTGGGAACCCCGCGAGCATCAGGCCCGGCGGCAGCACGGTCGGGATGTCCTTGGCGGAATGCACGGCAAGATCGATCTTGCCGGCGATAAGCGCCTCGTCGATCTCCTTGGTGAACAGCCCCTTGCCGCCGGCCTCGGCCAGCGGCCGGTCCTGGATCGCGTCGCCCGTGGTCCGGATCACTCTGATTTCGATCCGCTCCGCCTCGACACCAGCCGCCGCAAGCCGGTCCTTCACCGCGCGCGCCTGCGCCAGCGCGAGCGGCGAGCCGCGCGAGCCGAGGCGCAGGACGGATCGCTCGGACGAGGATTGTGCCATGGGACCTTCAAGTGCTAGGCCGCATCACCATAGCGCGGTCATTGCGAAGAGCGAAAGCGACGAAGCGATCCAGCCGATGACGCATCGTGGAAAGGCTTCCGCGCATTTACCAGCCTTGCAACGGCCACAGATGTCTAACGCTAGAATCCATAGATGGTGATCCTCGGCATCGAGACGACCTGCGACGAGACCGGCGCGGCCGTGATCGAGCGCACCGTGGACGGGCACGGCCGGATTCTCTCGAACGTCGTCCTCTCGCAGATCGGCGAGCACGCCGCTTTCGGCGGCGTGGTGCCCGAAATCGCCGCCCGCGCCCATGTCGAGGCGCTCGATCACATCATCGCCCAGGCGATGGACGAAGCGCAGTATTCCTTCGGTTCCCTCGACGGCGTCGCCGCCGCCGCCGGTCCGGGCCTGATCGGCGGGGTCATCGTCGGGCTGACCATGGCCAAGGCGATCGCGCTCGCGCACGACACGCCGCTGATCGCGGTCAATCACTTGGAGGCGCATGCGCTCACGGCGCGACTGACCGACGCGACGCCGTTCCCCTATTGCCAGTTTCTCGCCTCCGGCGGCCACACGCAAATCCTCGGCGTGCGCGGCGTCGGCGATTATCTGCGGCTCGGCGGGACGGTCGACGATGCGATCGGCGAAGCCTTCGACAAGACCGCCAAGCTGCTCGGGCTCGGCTATCCCGGCGGCCCGCAAGTCGAGAAGGAGGCGACGCGCGGCGACCCCGCGCGCTTCACCTTGCCGCGGCCCATGGCCGGACGCCAGGACGCCAATTTTTCCCTGTCCGGCCTCAAGACCGCGCTGCGCATCGAAGCGGAAAAAATCGCGCCTTTGAGCGACCAGGACGTCGCCGACCTCTGCGCCTCGTTCCAGCAGGCGGTGGTCGACGTGGTCATGGACCGGCTGCGCATGGGCTTGAGGCTGTTCCGGGAACAGGTCAGCATGCCGACCGCGCTCGTTTGCGCCGGCGGGGTCGCGGCCAATGGGGCGATCCGCAAGGTGCTGCACCGCGTCGCCTTCGAAATCGGCACCACGCTAGTCGCGCCGCCGCCGGCGCTGTGCACGGACAACGGCGCCATCATCGCCTGGGCCGGCGCCGAACGGCTCGCGCTCGGGCTTACCGATCCGCTCGATGTCGCGCCCCGCGCACGCTGGCCGCTCGATGAGGTGACCGCGGCGGCCCAGCGCAAGAAAAGGCTTATTGCTCGAACCGCTCGATGAACCGGCCACAGCGGAGCATCGGGCAACGCTAAAGCGTCATCCCTTCAGCTTGAATCTCTAAGCAGAGCATGATCGTTCCGGAAATCGGCATCCGACGTTTCCGGATCATACTCAGCCGGCTGCCGGCTCTGTTGCCGACATGCGTCCCTCTTCGATCCGCAACATCATCGTCTCCAGCCGCTCCAGCCGGTCGGCTTCGCCCGGCGGCTTGTCCCAGCGCAGCCGGTTGATGCGCGGGAACCGCATCGCCAGCCCGGATTTATGCCGCGTCGAGCGCTGCAGCCCCTCGAAGGCGACTTCAAGCACCAGCCCCCGATCCCGCTCGTGCGCAACCTCGCGCACCGGGCCGAACCGGTTGGTCGTATTGCGGCGCACGTAGCGGTCGATCTGGATGAGTTCCTCGTCGGTGAAGCCGAAATAGGCCTTGCCGACCGGGACCAGCTCCTCGCCATGCTCGGCGCGCGTCCAGACGCCGAACGTATAATCGGAATAGAACGAGGAACGCTTGCCGTGGCCACGTTGGGCGTACATGAGCACCGCATCGATGATGAACGGATCGCGCTTCCACTTCCACCACGGGCCTTTGGGCCGGCCGGGCAGATAGAGCGCATCGCGGCGTTTGAGCATGACGCCTTCGACCGCCTCGGCGTCGGCGCCCGCTCCGGCCGCCGCCGGATCTTTTCGCGCGGCGCTGATGTCCTCCCAGGCGGCGAACGGAATGAGGGCCGAGAGATCGATTCGCGGCTCGTCGAGCCGGGCGACGAAATCTTCGAGCCGCGCGCGGCGTTCAACGAACGGGAGCTGGCGGAGATCCTCTTCGCCCTCGGCGAGCAAATCGTAGGCGCGCAGATGCGCCGGAAACTCGGCGATCAGCTTGTCGGTGACGCTCTTGCGGTTGAGCCGCTGCTGCAGCACGTTGAAGGATTGCACGCGGCGCTCGCGCATGATCAAAAGCTCGCCGTCGATCGCGCCGGGAAGGCGCAGCGCGTCGAGAAGATCGGGAAAGCTTTTGGAAATGTCCTCGCCGGTGCGCGAATAGAGCCGGGCGACGGTCGCGCCGTCGCGACGCGCGGCGGCAGCCTGCACGCGAATGCCGTCCCATTTCCATTCCGCCATGAACGCGGCCGGATCGAGACCTGCCAGATCCGCATCGTCGAGCGCATGCGCCAGCATCGGCGGCCGAAACGACGCCGGATCGCCGCTCGCGGGCTTTTCTGCGCGGCCTTCCAGCCAGGCGAAGAGCTCGACATAGGGCGGCGCGAGCCCGGGCCAAAGCAGCTCGATATCCTGCGCGTCGGTTGCGCCGAGCGCGGCGACCGCGGCTTTGGCGAGCCGCGCCGATACGCCGACGCGCAGGCCCCCGGTCACCAATTTGATCAGCGCCCAGCGGCCGGTCTCGTCGAGCGCGTCGAGCCAACGCGCAAGCTGCCGCGGCAACTCGGTCTTGCCGATGGTGGAGAGCGTTTCGATGATGGCGCTGAGTGTCGGCGTCGCTACCTCTGCCCGAGGGGACGGACCCTGCTGCTGCGCCGGCCACATCAGCGCCACCGTCTCGGAGAGGTCGCCGACATAATCGTAGGACAGGGCGAACAACACCGGGTCGGTACGTTCGGCGATCAGGTCGCGGATGAGGCCGGGCTTGGCATGTCGAAAACTGAGCGCGCCGGTGAGCGCGGCGAGCGCCCAGCCGCGCTCTGGATCGCCGGTCGAGCGGAAATAATCGGTCATCAGCCGCAATTTGTTGTTGCGGCCCGGCTCGTAGGCGAGCCGGTCCAGAAGCTCGGCAAAGCGGTTCATTCCTCCGCCCCGCTGGTATCGTCCTCATCGCCATAGCCGACGATGTCGAGCGCGCGGGCGTCGAGGCCACGCGTCCCGCACCAGTGGACCAACGCGTCCTCCTGTCCGTGCGTGACCCAGATTTCGCCGGCGCCGGTCGCGGCGATCGTCGCCGTGAGGCCGTCCCAGTCGGCGTGATCGGAAATGACGAGCGGCAGTTCGACACCGTGCTGGCGCGCCCGCGCGCGCAGGCGCATCCAGCCGGAGGCAAAGGCGGTGACCGGCTCGGGAAACCGCCGCGCCCAGATTTCCCGCAGCGCCGAGGGCGGACACAGCGTGATTGTGCCGGCGAGTCGCGCCTTCTTTTCGCCGCGCGCCAATCGCAACTCGCCGAGCGCGACGCCGCGGGTTGCGTAATAGCGGGTGATGCGCTCCATCGCGCCATGAAGGTAGATCGGCGCCTCGTAGCCGGCTTGGCGCAGCAGCGCGATCACGCGCTGCGCCTTGCCGAGAGAATAGGCGCCGACGAGATGCGCGCGCTCGGGAAACAACGCGACCGAATGCATGAGCTTGGCGATTTGCGCGACGGGATCGCCGTGGCGGAACACTGGCAGCGCGAACGTCGCCTCGGTGATGAAAACGTCGCACGGGACGAGTTCGAACGGCGCACAGGTCGGGTCGGGGACGTTCTTGTAATCACCGGAGGCGACGATGCGCAGGCCATTCGCCTTAACCGCGATCTGCGCAGAGCCGAGCACGTGGCCGGCGGGATGGAAGGTCACCATGGCGCCGCCGAGATTGACGCTTTCGCCGTAGCCGATCGCCTGAGTCGTGCCGGCAAAGCCCTCGCCATAGCGCAACCGCATGAGGTCGAGCGTCTCATGCGTCGCCAGCACCGCGCCATGGCCGGCGCGCGCGTGGTCGAAATGGCCGTGCGTGATCAACGCCCGTTCGACCGGCCGCGTCGGGTCGATATGAAAAGCGCCGAGCTTGCAGCAAAGGCCGGCGGAGGTCGGTGCCAGAATCTCTTCAGGACGCATGGAAAATCATAAATAATCATGCAGCGATGAGGCTGTTTTCATTGATCCGCAAGTGCTTTTAGCTCAGGGCAGCGTTATTTAATTGTCGGTTTGCTTTCACCGCTCCATGATTCCGCGCCGCATTATGCGTCGCACCGCGTACAAGTAGGCGGGCTTGTCGCGTTGACCATCGCCCCGCACCCCGCGCACGCATATTGTTAAGCCTTCACGATAACGTGCTCGATGGTGCGAAGGAGTTCAATTGGCTCCGAAGCGGACGCTTGCCATGCGTTGAGGGCGTCGGCACCCTCCTTTCGCGACCACTCAACCACGTCCATCAACAGTTGTTCCTTTTCGGCGCGCCGCTCGGGCTTAGTCACAATTGATAAAACGCGTTTTGCACGCTCTGCAAATGGCTGCGGGTAATACAGCTCAAAAGCAGGCTTTGTAAAAGTGGCGCAAGTTATATCATCAAGATAGCCGAATACCTGGCGTAGTCTGGCGACCGTCGCCCTCCCGACTTCGTCACCATCAGTTCTGACCCAAATTCGACCTCGGTAAACCGGCTGTAGATGGACGAAAGTGACCAGTCGCTGGAACTCCGCGATGGTTACCTCCACGTTCGTTGCACCGCCTGCTGAAAACGTTCTCAGTCGCCCTCTCAGCGAAGGCGCAAAACTTGGCACCAATATTTCGTTCAATATTGTTTCGGCAGATGACTCTTCGAGGAAAAGCCAACCTTCGTGCAGACCAAGGTCCGCGAACACGTATCCCAGTTCACGAAGAATCGCTGAATGAGCATTCGGCGTGCGCGGCACTAACTCCACGGATGAAGGGGACAGGTAATGGTCATCAGTTCGCGAAACTCGAAATAATTTGGTACTCTCTTCCGACGCTAGTTCCCGTATGACGATGTTTGAGTGTGTTGATATGATAAATTGATTCTGCTGGGCAGATTCGCGTACCATGCTCAGAAGCGCCCGTAACCCGTTTGGGTGCAAGTTGGTTTCAGGTTCTTCTAAGACGAATATTTTGTTCTCTTCCAAACACAATTCAACAATGAGAGCAACCATTTCTGTTACACCGTCCCCCATGCGGTCTAGCGGAACAAATGAATTCTTATCTACATAAATTCCCGCCTGTTTGCCCTGCGGTGATGATTTTGTTGTCACCGGTAGACCTACAATATCCTTAAGTGCTTGTTGGAATCGCTCGTGGCGAGGATGTCCAGCCGTTGCGACCAGATCAATTCGACTGTACAAATTAGCGTAAGTACCAGTAATTTGGGCTTGAGTTGTAGACTTCACATCGTGCGTAAATTCCGGTGCTTTACGCTTGGCCAGAAAAGGCAATATGGCATTGAACGGGCGAGTAGACTGAAATACGTCATATGCGGGACGAATTTGCTGAGTGAGTTCGCCCGTGCCTGGAGGCAAAGTTCCCCTCATTGCCTTTAAGAATTTAATTGGACCTGAGCTAACATTGGCGGGCCTGTGGTTCACCGTCGCCCACTCCGGACCAAGGGGTTCAATTGTGATCTCGTAAAATGACGAGGGGCTATCGGCGCGAACTTCGTCATCCCCGAACGGAAACCCTTGGAACCCCAGGATGCCCTTGAGGAGCGTCGATTTGCCGACGTTATTTAGCCCAATCAGAATGTTGCAGCTTGGGCTAAGCTCAATGCGTCCTGTGTCCCTGAAGCATCTTATTCCGCCAATTCGGAACGAGCGGATTTTCATTTGTTATTACTCCATCGCGAGCGTGATGTGCTTGTGAAAAAGATGGGGTTTTGTCGCTTCAGTGCGCAATCAGGATCCGGCCGGTGCCCCGGTCGCATGTCCCCGGCCTCCGATCTCCTGGTCGGCAGCGGCCAGATTCGAGGCGCATCGATGCGCGAGCGCAGCTCTGGAATGCTCGGCAGCACGTGTGAAAGGCCCGGATAAATCGCCGCTTATAGTAAATCAGAGTGGCCTAATTGCGGTAAATAATCATTTCCCGTTGCGACGCGAGCACGCAATGACCGATACCGGCCCGCTGTTCCTCTCCTCCGACGATCTGATCGCCGACCGGCGCTACCAATGGGCGCTCGACCAGGCCTGGCGCGGCAATCTTTCCGGCGCCGCCGATGTTCTCGCGCAGACGGTCGCGCTCGCGCCGCGCTTCGCCGCCGCCTGGTTTGCACTCGGGGCTATCCGCGACCAACTCGGCGACCGCGCCGGCGCGACCGCCGCGTTCGAGCAGGCGCGCGATGCCGATCCCGAGGATCACCAGGGCGCCCGGCTGCAACTCGCCCGGCTCGCTTGCGGCGAAGCGACACCGGCGATGACCGGAACCTATGTCCGCCGGCTGTTCGACCAATATGCGACACGTTACGACGCGGCGCTGATCGAACGTCTCGCCTATCGCGGCCCGGCCATCCTGCACGAGGCCGTGCAAGCGGCGATGCGTGCCTCGGGCCGGGACATGCGCTTTGCCTCGATGCTCGATCTCGGCTGCGGCACCGGGCTCGGCGGCGCCGCTTTTCGTCCCGTCGTCGACCGGCTCGTCGGCGTCGACCTCTCGCCCGCCATGGTCGCGCAAGCGGCGGCAAAAGGTCTCTATTACCGTCTCGCCACCGCCGACCTCACAACCTTTCTCGCCGACGAGGCCGGCAACGCGGCGTCCTTTCACCTCGTCCTCGCCGCCGATGTCTTCGTCTATGTGAACGATCTTCGCCCGATTGCGGCGGCGGTCGAACGCGTCCTTGCGCCCGGCGGGCTTTTCGCCTTCACGGTCGAGACCCATGCCGGCGATGGAGTGAAGCTCTTGCCGACGCTGCGCTATGCGCACGGCGAATCTCACCTGCGCGATGTCCTTGGCGACGCCGGCCTTGCGCCTGCGCATCTTGGCGCGGCGTCGGTGCGCAGCGAAAAAGGCATGCCGGTCGACAGTCTCGTCGTCGTCGCCGAGGCACGCGCCGCTCATTCCCGCGAAACCGGGAATCCGGTACCACGGAGTGCGGAAGCAACCGAACCCCCGCCTTCGCGGCGGCGAGCGGAAACTGCCAGGGGATGACAGTCATCGAGCGCGCCGCCGTTCTTCCGGACATTTTCGCGCGCTGGTTCGCCAGCCGCGGCTGGACCCCGCGCGAACATCAACTCGAATTGTTGGCCAAGGCGCAGGCCGGACGCTCGGTCCTCCTGGTCGCGCCGACCGGCGGCGGCAAGACGCTCGCGGGCTTTCTGCCGAGCCTGGTGGAGTTGAGCAATTTTCGCCTCTCTCCCCACGCACAGCGATGGGGATACGGGCTGCACACGCTCTACATCTCACCGCTCAAGGCGCTCGCCGTCGATGTAGCGCGTAACCTGGAAACGCCCGTCGCCGAGATGGCCCTGCCAATCCGCATCGAGACCCGCACCGGCGACACGCCAACCTCGAAGCGCCAGCGCCAGCGCCGCGATCCGCCGGAGATTTTGCTGACGACGCCGGAGCAGCTGGCGCTGCTGCTCTCTTCCGCCGACGCGCCCTATCTGTTCGGCTCGCTCAAGCGCGTGATCCTCGACGAGCTGCACGCGCTGATCATCTCGAAGCGCGGCGATCTTCTCTCGCTCGGCCTGGCGCGCCTCTTTCGCCTCGCCCCCGGCCTCGCCAGCATCGGCCTCTCCGCGACCGTGGCAGAACCGGAAGAGATCGCCCGCTTCGTTGTGCCGCAACGCGACGGCGGGCCCGGCGGCACGCGCGCCGATCTCATCATCGCCACGGGCGGCGCAGCGCCCCATGTCACCATGCTCGACACGCGCGAGCGGCTGCCCTGGGCCGGCCATTCCGCCGGTCATGCGCTCGGCGAGATCTACCGGCTGGTCAAGGCCCGCCGCACCACGCTCGTCTTCGTCAACACCCGCAGCCAGGCCGAAGGCATCTTTCAGGAACTCTGGCATATCAACGACGACAATCTCGCCATCGCGCTGCATCACGGCTCGCTCGACGTTTCGCAGCGGCGCAAGGTCGAGGCGGCGATGGCGACCGGGCGCCTGCGCGCGGTCGTCTGCACGTCATCGCTCGATCTCGGCGTCGATTGGGGCGACGTCGACCTCGTCATCAATGTCGGCGCGCCGAAGGGCGCCTCGCGCATTCTCCAGCGCATCGGCCGCGCCAACCACCGCATGGACGAGCCCTCCAGGGGCGTGCTCGTGCCGGCGAACCGCTTCGAAGTGCTCGAATGCCGCGCCGCGCTCGACGCCATCGCCGAGAACGCGCAGGACACGCCGCCGTTGCGCGGCGGCGCGCTCGACGTGCTGGCCCAGCACGTGCTCGGCTGCGCCTGTGGCGCGCCGTTCCTCGGCGACGAACTCTATGCCGAGGTGACCACGGCCGCGCCTTACGCGACGCTGACGCGGGCCGATTTCGACGCCGTCGTCGACTTCGTCGCCACCGGCGGCTACGCGCTCAGGGCCTACGAGCGCTTTGCCCGCATTCGCCAGGGCAAGGACGGGCGCTGGCGCATAACACATCCCAACGTGGCGCAGCGCTACCGGCTCAATGTCGGCACCATCATCGAGGCCGACATGCTGAAGGTTCGGCTGGTGCGCTCGCGCGCGTCGAAGATGATTCCGCGCGGCGGACGGCTGCTCGGCGAAGTCGAGGAATATTTCGTCGAGACCATGGTCCCGGGTGATACCTTCATGTTCGCCGGCGAAATCCTCGAATACGAGGCCTTGGTCGAGGACGAGGTCTATGTCTCGCGCTCCAGTTCCGAGGATCCCAAGGTGCCGGCCTATGAGGGCGGGAAATTTCCGCTGTCCACCTATCTCGCCGCGCGCGTGCGCGCGATCGTCTCCGATCCGCGGCAGTGGCAGGAGCTTCCCGCGCAGGTGCGCGAGTGGCTCGAAATCCAACAATGGCGCTCGCGGTTGCCCGGCGCGCGCGAGCTGTTAGTGGAAACATTTCCGCGCGCCAACAAGCACTATCTGGTCTGTTACCCGTTCGAGGGCCGCCTGGCGCATCAGACGCTCGGCATGCTCTTGACCCGGCGGCTCGAGCGCGCGCGGCTCAAGCCCATGGGCTTCGTCGCCAACGAATACGCGCTCGCGATCTGGGGTCTCGGCGATGTCGCGCTGCGCGTCGCGCGCGGGGAGCTTTCCCTCGCGGAACTGTTCGATGAAGACATGCTTGGCGACGATCTTGAAGCGTGGCTCGCCGAATCGGCGCCGATGAAGCGCGCCTTCCGCAACTGCGCCATCATCGCCGGGCTGATCGAGCGCCGCTTTCCCGGCAAAAAGAAATCCCGGCGCCAGGTCACCATCTCGACCGACCTCGTCTATGACGTGCTGCGCGGCCACCAGCCCGATCACGTGCTGCTGCGCGCCGCGCGCGCCGACGCCGCGACCGGCCTCCTCGACGTGCGCCGCCTCGGCGAAATGCTCTCGCGCATCAGGGGGCGAATCGTTCATAAGGCGCTCGACTACGTCTCGCCGCTCGCCGTGCCGGTCATGCTGGAGATCGGGCGCGAGGCGGTTCACGGCGAGGCGGCCGATTCGCTCCTCGCCGAGGCGGCGGATGAATTGGTGCAGGAGGCGATGCAGTGAGCGCACGTGCGCCGAGCCCCACCCGGCGTGCCGCGGCCGTCGCGCCCGCACTTTCCGGCCGAGGACGCGATCATGCGCTTGCCGTCGCCGGCGCCACGCTCCTCGCCGATCCCGCCGGCGCGCTGTTCTGGCCTGACGAACAACTTATCGTCGTCGCCGATCTGCATCTGGAAAAAGGCTCGGCCTTCGCCGCCCGCGGCGTATTGCTGCCGCCCTACGACACGGCGGCGACATTGGCCCGATTGGCCCGCCTGATCGAGCGCTATGCGCCGCGCGTCGTCATCGCGCTGGGCGACAGCTTCCACGATGGCGGCGGGCCTTCTCGCATGGCCGGCACCGACCGCGCGGCGCTCAAGGCGCTGCAGCGTGGACGCGATTGGCTGTGGATCGCCGGCAATCACGATCCCGACCGCCCCGACGGCATCGGCGGCCGCTTCGCCTGCGCCCTGGCGCTCGGTCCGCTGACATTCCGCCACGAGCCTTCGCCGCAAGCCTGCGACGGCGAGATCGCCGGCCATCTCCATCCGCTCGCGCGGGTCGCGCGACGCGGGCGCGCGGTGAGCCGGCGCTGTTTCGCCAGCGACGGCAGGCGGCTCGTCATGCCGGCCTTCGGCGCCTATGCCGGCGGCCTCAACGTGCGCGACCGGGCGATTCTTGCCTTGTTTGGCACGCTCGCCTTCACCGCTCACATGCTTGGCGCCCGCCGCCTCTATGCTATCGCCGCCGCGAGGTGCTTGCCTGATTGACCAACGCCGCTGGCGTCATTCCCGGCAAGGCAAGGCCATCAGGCCTCTCACGCTCAGTCCCTGCGGAACACGATGCTGGCGATCCAGCCGGTCAACAGCGCCATCATGGTGGTCGCCACTCCATAGAGCAGGCCGTGCTCGCGCGCGGCATTGACGACGAACTGCTCGAAGCCGACTTTGACGATCTCGAACGCCGAATCCGTGCGGGCGATCAGATTGCCGTCGGCAAACAGCTTGACGTCGACATCGTACGTGCCGATCGGCACCTGCGCGGGAAGCAAAATCGCCGCGCGGAACAGCGTCGGCGTCAGGAAAGTCACGGCGTTCGGCTCCTCGCTGTAGACCCCGCGTTCACCCATCAACCGCACCAGAGCGAGGCGGAACGGGTCGTTGCTCACCTCGGCGACGCCGTTGTTGGTGACCTCGGGGAAGGAGGCGTTCGCGATTCCGAGTTGCAGGCGCCGCCGATTGTCGGCGCTGGTGATGGCATCGAGCGGACGGTTCGCCAGCACGGCCAGGTAGGCGGGCGGATCGACGAATGTGCGCGATTCGGTGTTCACCCAGATGCCGAGCACGCGCTGCTTGCGGCGCGTGCGCAGCGCCTCGCGCGGTCCGGTAACGGTGGCGATGATATCGTAGGGCCCATGTCGCGCACCGCCCGCTGCGTCGTGCTCGACCGTGCCGAACAATACCAGTTCCACCCCGGTATAGTTGGACGTAATCATCACGCGATGATTGCTCAGCGAGGCGATGAGGCGCTCGGCCGCGGCCGGGTCGCAATAGCCGACGCCGGCGAAGACGAGCGCTGCCGTCAGCGCGCAGCTTGAGCGTCTCACGGCCCGCCCCCGATGAACCGGATCGAGTAGAGGTCGTCAGGCCGCAACACCAGATCGAACGCAAAGCGCAGGCCGACCATCAGAACGAGCAGACCGAGGAAAAGCCGCAGCCACTCGCCGCGGATGCGCTGCCCGGCTTGCGCCCCGAACTGCGCGCCGATCACGCCGCCCACCATCAGGATGAGCGCCAGCACTGCATCGACGAGGTGATTGGTCACGGCGTGCAAAACCGTGGTCGACGCCATAGTGAGGAAGGTCAACACCATCGAGGTGCCGATCACGGTCGCGGTCGGGACCCGCACCACATAGATCAGCATCGGCACCAGCAAAAAGCCGCCGCCGATGCCCATGATCGCGCCGATGAATCCGATGATGAATCCGATGACCAAAACCGGAATCGCGGAGACGTAGACCTTCGAGCGCTTGAATCGCAACTTCAAGGGCAGCCCGTGGAACCAGATGTGACTGCCCGGCCGGCGAAATTCGGCCGGCCTGCCGTGACGGCTGCGGACGATCGCGCGCACGCTCTCGCCGATCATCAACATGCCGACGACGCTCAGAAGCGTGACATAGGACAGACCGATGACCAGGTCGAGCTGATCGAGCGCGCGCAGCCAGATGAACAGCGCGACGCCGCCGGCGCTGCCGACAATGCCGCCGGCGAGAAGGGTGAGCGCCAGCGTGCCGTCGAGGGCGTTGCGTCGCCAGTAGGCGATCGCGCCGGAGAACGAGGAGGCCGCCACATGCGTGGTCACACTTGCCACAGCCACGGCCGGTTGCACGCCGATGAAGATCAAAAGCGGCGTCATGAGAAATCCGCCGCCGATCCCGAACATGCCGGAGATGAATCCGACCGCAAGGCCCATGGCGAGCGCAAGGAAGACGTTGACGGGGATGTCGGCGATCGGAAGGTAGATCTGCACGATAGACTGCCCGGCGTTCGGGTGCGCGGTTGAACTCTTCTACTCGCGCGGCGGCTCGTGGCATACCATGCGCGGTGACCGACCGCGCAGATTTGATGGCGCCGGAGCGGTCGGCCGATGGCCGCGGGCAGCGAGTCGCCACGTCCTGGCGGCGCTCAATGACTGTCTTCAGTTGACCTTGGCATCTGGAATTGGCGCCTTTGCCGGCCGCGATTTCGGCCGTGGCGCCGCGTCCCAGGCCCCCGGCGCCTTGACCGTGATCGCCTCCGGCGGCTGCGGCTCCGCCGTCCAGCTCTGCGCCGCAAGACGCGCGGCCGCGAGTGATTGCTGATCGAGACGCGAGGCGACTTCGTCGCGTTTCTTGGCCGCCGCCTCGGTGTCGCCCTCCTTGGCCGCGAGCAAGAACCATTTGTACGATTCGGCCAAATTCTGCTCGACGCCGATGCCGCGTGCGTAAAGGATGCCGAGATTGTACTGGCTGTCGGTGATCCCGTGGTTCGCGGCCTTGCGGAACCATTGCGCAGCGGCGCGGTAGTCCGCCGCGCCGTCGATGCCTTCCGCATAGAGCACGGCGAGATTGTGCATGGCCTTGCCGTGACCTTGATCGGCGGCGGCGCGGTAGAGGTCGCGCGCCGCGGCCAGATCTTTCTTCACCCCCAGGCCTTTTTCATAGAGGCTCGCCAGGCGGAACTGCGCAGGCGCAAATCCCTTCTTGGCGGCGCGGTCAAGCCACCGGGCAGCTTCCTCGCTGTTCTGCGGGACCTCGCGGCCCTCGGCGAAGCGGACGGCGACTTCGTAGGCGGCGGAAGCGTCGCCTGCGAGCGCCGCCGCGCGCAGCGAGGGGCCGCCGATCGCCGCCGGCAGCTTGTCTGAGAACGCGGCGGCCGCCGGCGGTGCCGGCGCGGGCCCCTGCGGCGCCGACGGGCCTGGCAGCGAGCCGGTGACCTCTGGCGCGGAGTGCGGGGCGGCGTCATCGTTCGACGACTGCCGTCGTGGTCTTGCAACGACGCCGGGCGTCGCGCTCGGCGGCCCAGGAGACGCACTCGGCGGCGCATCGGCATTCGCGGGCCCCGGATTGTCGCCCGGGGCTGGAAGCTGGATCACCTTCGGCCCAGGCGAGGTCGCCGCCGAGTCCGTGGCGGACGCGGCGGCAGGGGGCGCGGATGCTTTTTCCGTTTGCGAGTCTGGCGGCGCACTGCGGCCGCCGTCGTCGAAAAACCGCGAAACCACCTGGTAGCAGCCGACGACGATGACGACGACCGCCGCAGCGACCATCAGCGAACGCAGGCGCCGCGTCAGCTTTCTCGGCAGCGACGGCGTTACCGTAGCCGCGTGGACGCTCGATTGGCGGTCGGCCGAGGCGGCGACCTGCGCGGCGCGGCGCGCGGCGGCTATGAAATCCGGTTTGCCGCCTGGATCGGGAATGACCGGCGGCTTGGCGTTGGCGCCGATCGCCGCCTCGGACACTGCGATCCGCTCTGCGGCCGAGGGCGGCGGCGGCCGGGAACGACCGCCTGTAGAGCCCGGCTCGAGTGGATGATCGGGCGGCAGGTTGGGATCGATCGGCGGCCGCGGCGCGGGCGGACGCTGCGGCGCGGCCTCGATCTGCGCCGGCTTGACCGCCGCAGGGACCAGCGAATTTTTCGGTGCCAGCGCCGACTCGGGCGGAACCGCCGGCGGCGGCTCGGAACTGGATTCTTGCCCTGCCGGCGTCAATGGCCCGACGGCTTGGGTTGCGGCCCCTTTGTCGAGGCGCATGTCGCTTTCGATCATCGCGAGGCGGTCGACGACCTGCTCCACGGTGCCGTGAACGGCGTCGAGCGAATCCTGGGTCCGCCGCTCCGTTTGTTTGATTTCGGCAACATCGCGCTCGATCACGTCAACGGCAGCGGATTTGACGGCGCCGCCCACGCCGCTGCTGTTCATGCCGCGCATCTGCTCGATATGCACCAACAGGTCGGCGAGCCCGCGCTCGATGCCATCGAGCCGGCCGAGGCGCACGTCGGAAGCATCGAGCCGCTTGACCAGCATGGCGATACGGTCCTCGAGATGGGCAAGCGCCGCATGATCGGTGTGGGTGAGCTGCACCCATTCCAGCTTTTCGATCAGCCCGGCGAGCAGCTTTTCCAGTTCCCGAGGCACCGCGTGACCCGCTTCCGCCGAGGCATTGAGCGCCGCGGCCAAAGTTTCGACGCGGCTCTCCAGCGCCGACAGGGCGTGCCCGCTCGCCGTGCTGCTGGCCAGAGCGTCGACCTTGCCGGAGAACGCGCGGATTTCTTCCGCAACCTTCGCCAGTGAGTCGTTGGAGGCGACATGGGAGACGACACCGTGCAAAGCGCCGATCGCCGTCTCCAGCTGCCGCAGCGCGGCGGGATCCTCCTTCGCGGCAATGACGTCGACCTTTCTTGCGAGCGCCTTGACCGCCTCGTCGACGCCGACCAGGCTTTCGGCGGTCGTGAGTCCGCGCAACGCCTCGCGCACTTCGGCGAGTCCGCGCTCGAGCCCGGCGAGCGCTGTCGAATCGACGCCGGAACGGCGGCTGTGGTCGATGCGCTGGGCGAGCGCCTTGATCTCGATCTCGAGCGACTCGACAGCGCGCTGCGGCAGCGCTTGCGTGAGCGAATGACCGATGTCGGTGAGGTCGGCGCGAAGTGCCGTGATCGCCGCTTCGAGATCGCTGATCGGGCGCAGCGCCTCGATGCGCGCCGTAATCTCGCGCAGTTGTTGCTGGAGGCCGCCGAAGTCGGGCAGCGCGCCCGAGGCACTTTCGAACGGCTGGCTCTCACCTCGCCCCTCGCGGCTTTCGGCGGCAGGCCGCAACGACTCATCCGGAGTGGGTTCGGTGGGCGCCTCGCCATCGAGCACGCGCTGCCGCGCCGTGATCTCGGCTACAGCTTGATCGATCAACGAATCCCGATCGCCTCCCGGCGGACGATAGGCGGGGCGTTGATGATAAGAGTCGCGCTCCCGGCGGGAACGATCGGCGCGGTCGCGGCGCTCCTCACGATAAGGACGACCTTCGCGCCGGACAGGTGCTTCATCTTCGTCACGCTCGCGGTAGTGCCGGCGCGCATTACGGTGCCGGTCGTGCTGGCGATCGTCGTAACCGAAGCTGTGCCGCCACCGATCGTCCTCATCATCAAAATCGGCGAACCGCGACGGCTCGTCATCCTCTTCATCGGCTGCTTCGATCACGCTGTTCAGCCACTCGCCGACCGACATGCCGGATCGGCGGGCGGCCTCGCGCGCAACTTCGCGCGTTTGCGGACGCAGACCTCTGAGATTCCACGGACCGCCCGATTTCATTCTCGCGTCCAAGCCACATCGTGAGAAGCAGGATGTGCCCCCTGTTTCGGGCCGGGGCCCGCTAACAGACGACGCGGAGGGCGCGTTTCACTGTCCTCGGAACGGACTGTTCCGGATTACGGTAAACAAGCCGTTAAAAGCGGACGCCGCAGGCTGCCGCGCCTTGTCCCTAGGCGGCGGTCGGCTCCGGCGCAGCCCGCTCCCTGAAGCGAGCGAAGAAACCGGCCGCGTTTCCCCCTTCACTTTCTCTCTCAACGTTGAGGCAAATAGGCTAAGCTTAGCTTTTCGGTCAATCCGGCCGGCGACAGCCGACCGCGAGGTAGAGAACCGCAGCATGCCGACCTACAAAGCGCCCGTTGATGACGTGATGTTCCTGTTGGGCGACGTATTCCACATCGAACGCTACAACAACCTGCCGGGTTTTGCCGACGCCACGCCCGATCTCGTCGAGGCGGTGCTCGCGGAGGCAGCAAAATTCTGCGAGGACGTGCTCACTCCGCTAAATCGGGTCGGCGACAAGGAAGGCTGCCGGCGCCGTGACGACGGCTCCGTCACCACGCCGACCGGGTTCAAGGACGCCTACAAGCGCCTCATCGAGGGTGGCTGGATCGGCGCTTCGGCACCGACCGAATTCGGCGGCCAAGGACTGCCGACGGCGATTACGCAGGCGATCGGCGAGTTCCTGGTCTCGGCAAACATGGCCTTCGCCATGTATCCGGGCCTCACCCAGGGAGCGGCCGCGGCGATCTTCGCCCACGGGTCGGAGGAGCAGAAGGCGCTTTACCTTCCCAAGCTGATCAGCGGCGAGTGGACCGGCACGATGAACCTGACCGAGCCGCAATGCGGCACCGATCTCGGCCTCGTGCGCAGCCGGGCGGTGGCCCAGCCGGACGGCAGCTACAAGATTACCGGCACGAAGATCTTCATCTCCGCCGGCGAACACGACCTCGCCGAGAACATCGTCCACCTCGTGCTCGCCCGCATCGAGGGCGCACCGGCGGGCGTCAAGGGAATTTCCCTGTTCATCGTCCCCAAATTCCTGCCGGCAAAGGACGGCGCGGTGGGAGCGCGCAATGGCGTGTCCTGCGGCTCGATTGAGGAGAAGATGGGCATCCACGGCAATTCCACCTGCGTGATGAACTTCGACGACGCGACCGGTTGGCTCGTCTCCGAGCCGAACCGTGGCCTGCAGGCGATGTTCGTGATGATGAACGAGGCGCGACTCGGCGTCGGCGTGCAGGGACTCGCGCTGTCCGAGGTCGCCTACCAGAACGCTGCCGCCTACGCGAGAGAGCGGCTCGCCGGACGGGCCTTGACCGGCGCCAAGTTCAAGGACAAGCCCGCCGACCCGATCATCGTGCACCCCGACGTGCGTCGCATGTTGATGACCATGCGCGCGTTCAACGAAGCAGCGCGGGCGCTGGTGTTGTGGACCGCACTCAAGAGCGACGTCGCCCACCGCTCCGGCGACGCCAAGGAGCGGCTGGCGGCCGACGACCATATGGGGCTGATGACGCCGGTGATCAAAGGCGTGCTGACCGATCAGGGGTTCGCCAACACCGTGATAGCGCAGCAGGTCTTCGGCGGCCACGGCTACATCGCCGAGCATGGCATGGAGCAGTTCGTGCGCGACGCGCGCATCGCTATGATCTATGAGGGCGCAAACGGCATCCAGGCGCTCGATCTGGTCGGCCGCAAGCTGCCGAAGGACGGCGGCCGCGCCCTGCAGGCATTCTTCGCCGAGGTGTCGACCTACATCAAGGAGCACGGCGCCGATCAAAGCCGCGCGCCCTACGTCAAGCCGCTCGAACAGGCGCTCGGCGAGCTGCAACAGGCGACGATGTGGTTCATGCATAACGCGCTCGCCAACCCGGACAATGCCGGCGCCGGCTCGACCGATTACATGCACCTCTTCGGCCTGGTCGCACTCGGCTATATGTGGTGCCGCATTGCCGAGGCGGCGAAAGCTAAGGCGCCCGCAGGCGATGGTGCCGGCGAGCGCATGACGGCAAAGCTTACCACCGGCCGCTTCTTCGCGGAGCGCCTGCTGCCAGCGGCGACCACCCATCTCGCGCGCATAAAGGCCGGCGCCGCCAGCACCATGGCATTGCCGGCCGAGGCGTTCTAAGAGCCTGGCCGGCTGTAATTCGGCGGGAGCCGGTCTATATAGAAGCCACCCGGTCCAGCGGACTCAAATCGCGACGCACATCGTGTTCCGAGTCTAACCGGCTTCGCGGCCATCGGCCGCCGAGCCGCCCTCTGCCTCCCGGGTGGAGGGTCAGAACGCCAAAGGAGAGGCCATGCCCGACGCCTTCATCTACGATCACGTGCGCACCCCGCGCGGCCGCGGCAAGGCGGACGGCTCGCTGCACGAAGTGACCGCGCTCAATCTCGCCAGTCAGGCGCTCGGCGCCATCAAGAGCCGCAACGACCTCGATCCCGCATTGGTCGACGACGTGGTGCTGGGCGTCGTCGACCCGGTCGGCGAGGCCGGCGCCGATATCGCGCGCACCGCGGCGCTCGTCGCCGGCTATGGCGACAGCGTCGCCGGGGTCCAGATCAACCGTTTCTGCGCCTCCGGTCTCGATGCCGTCAATTTCGCCTCTGCGCAGATCATGGCCGGACAGCAGGACATGGCGATCGGCGGCGGCGTCGAATCGATGAGCCGGGTCGGCATTGGCTCATCCGGCGGCGCCTGGGCGGTCGATCCGACGATCGCGGTCGCCGAATATTTCCTGCCGCAGGGCATTTCCGCCGATCTCGTCGCCACCAAATACGGGTTCTCGCGCGACGACGTCGATGCCTACGCGGTCGAGAGTCAGAAGCGCGCGGCGACGGCCTGGAGCGAAAGCCGCTTCAGCCGCTCGGTGATGACAGTGAAAGACGTCAACGGCCTCACTATCCTTGACAAGGACGAGCATATGCGGCCGGACACGACCATGCAGTCCCTCGCGTCGCTCAAGCCCTCGTTCGTGCAGATGGGGGAAATGGCCGGTTTCGATTCCGTCGCCATTCAGAAGCATCCGGAAGTCGAATACGTCAAGCACGTCCATCATGCCGGTAATTCCTCGGGCATCGTCGATGGCGCCGCCGCGGTGCTGCTCGGCAACAGCCGGGCGGGAAAACGGGCGGGCTTGAAGGCGCGGGCCCGCGTGCGCGCTTTCGCCAATATCGGCACCGAGCCGGCGATCATGCTGACCGGCCCGATCGACGTCACCAAGAAGGTGCTGAAGCGGGCGGGCATGACGCTTGCCGACATCGACCTGTTCGAGCTCAACGAGGCGTTCGCCTCGGTGGTGCTGCGCTATCTGCAGGCGTTCGAGCTCGATCCGGCCAAGATGAATGTCAATGGCGGCGCCATCGCCATGGGTCACCCGCTCGGCGCCACCGGGGCGATGATTCTCGGCACCGTGCTCGACGAACTCGAGCGGCGCGGCCTGGCGACCGCGCTGGTCACGCTCTGCATCGGCGCCGGCATGGGAACGGCGACGATCATCGAGCGGGTGTGAGTGTGATTCGTCATCCTGAGGCGCGACCTGCGCGAGCCTCGAAGGATACCGGCCAAGGTGATGCAGCATCCTTCGGGGGCAGCGCTGGGCGCGGCCGCCTCAGGAGAGGGTGACGAGGCAGCGGCATGCCGAAGATCGACATCGCCAAGCTTCCGGTCTACGACGGCACAGACTATCCGGAGCCGTTCCGCAGGGTGGTCGCCGGCCGCACGCGCCGGCGGCTTGGCGACGCTGCCGGCCTCGACCAGTTTGGCGTCAATTTGACCACCCTCAAACCGGGCGCGGCCTCCGCCCTGCGTCACTGGCATCATAAGGAAGACGAGTTCGTCTATATCCTCGAAGGAGAAGTGGTGCTGGTTGAGGATGACGGCGAAACGGTGCTCAAGCCGGGCGACGCCGCGGGCTTTAAAGCGAACATCCCGAACGGGCATCATCTCGTCAACAAGACGAAGCGTGACGCGATCTTTCTCGAAATCGGCACACGCTCGAAGCACGAACGCGCCGAATATCCCGATGTCGACTTGGTGGCCATCAGCGACGAACAAGGGGAACGGTATACCCACAGGAATGGTGAACCATATTAACTGGCCCTCCCGCTCTCCGCGTGGCGGGGCGAATTGAACGCGACAGGAGCCAAAAATGACCTTTCAGAATTTCACTCTCGACATCGACGCCGACGGCATCGCGCTCGTTACCTGGAACATGCCGGGCCGCACGATGAACGTCATCGATGCGAAAGTGACGGAGGAGCTCGCGGCAATCGTCGAGCGGGTGGCGACCGACGCCGCCATCAAGGGCGCCGTGCTCACCTCAGGCAAGGATGCGTTCTGCGCCGGTGCCGACCTTTCCATGCTGGAGACGCAGAGCCACGCCGTCGCCGAGTTGACCAGGTCCAAGGGCGAGGAGGCGGCGAATGCGTGGATGTTCGAGCAGGTCCGCAAGCTGTCGCTGATCGCCCGGCGCATGGAGACATGCGGCAAGCCTTGGGTTGCGGCAATCAACGGCACCGCGATGGGCGGCGGCTTCGAGCTCGCCCTCGCCTGCCATCACCGCATTGCCGCCGACAATGACAAGACGCGGCTCGGCCTGCCGGAAATCAAAGTCGGCCTGTTCCCCGGCGGCGGCGGCACGCAACGCATCGCCCGCATGCTGCAACCGGCGGACGCCCTGCAATTTCTGCTCAAGGGCGACCACATCCGTCTCAATCGCGCCAAGGCGATGAAGCTCATCGATGCGGTGGTGCCGCCCGGCGACCTCGTGAAGGCGGCAAAGGATTGGATCAAGGCCGGCGGCACGGCGAAAGCGCCGTGGGACGTGGACGGCTTCAAACTGCCCGGCGGCGCCGTCTATTCGAAGGCCGGCATGACGGTATGGCCGGCGGCGAACGCCCTTTACCGGCGCGAAACCTACGACAATTATCCCGCCGCACGCGCCATCTTGCAGACCGTTTATGAGGGCCTGCAGCTGCCGATGGACCAGGCACTGCGCGTCGAATCGCGCTACTTTTTGAAGATTTTGCGCTCGCCGCAAGCGGCGGCGATGATCCGCTCGCTGTTTCTTTCCATGCAGGAGCTCAACAAGGGCGCCCGCCGTCCGGCCGCGGTGGCGGCGAAGCCGATCAAGAAGATCGGCGTCCTCGGCGCCGGCTTCATGGGCGCCGGCATCGCCTATGTGAGCGCGCTCGTCGGCATCGACGTTGTGCTCATCGACCGCGATCAGGAAACCGCCGACAAAGGCAAAGCCTATTCGCAGAAGCTGATGACCGACCAGGTCAATAAGGGCCGCGCCACCGCCGCCGACCGCGATGCGCTGCTCGCGCACATTGCCCCGACCGCCGATTATGCCGCGCTCAAAGGCTGCGATCTGATCATCGAGGCGGTGTTCGAGGATCGCAAGATCAAGGAAGAGGTGATCGCCAAGGTGCAGAGCGTGATCGGCAGCGAGACGATCTTCGGCTCCAACACTTCGACCTTGCCGATCACCTCGCTGGCATCCACGTTCAAGGACCGTGCGCGCTTCGTCGGCATCCACTTTTTCTCGCCGGTCGAACGCATGATGCTGGTCGAGATCATTCTCGGCAAGAAGACCGGCGACGCGGCGCTCGCCGTCGCGCTCGACTACGTGCGCGCAATCCGCAAGACGCCGATCGTCGTCAACGATTCGCGCGGCTTCTACACGTCGCGCGTCGTCGGCACCTATATCCGCGAAGGCCATCTGATGCTGACCGAAGGCGTACCGGCGGCGATGATCGAGAACGTCGGACGCCTCGCCGGAATGCCCGTCGGTCCGCTTTCGCTCAATGACGAGGTCGCCATCGATCTCGCCTGGAAGATCTTGAAGGCGACCGAGGCCGATCTCGGATCGCAATTGGTCGACCCGCGGCAGAAGGCGCTGCTCGAGGAAATGGTCGAAAAACGCGGGCGCTATGGCCGCAAGAACGGCAAAGGCTTTTACGACTACCCGCAAAGCGGGCCGAAGCGATTGTGGCCGGGCCTTGCCGACCTGCAGCCGACGAAGCTCGATCCCGACACGATCGACATCGAGGAGCTCAAGCACCGGCTGTTGGGAATTCAGGCGCTCGAATCCGCTCGCTGCGTCGAGGAGGGCGTTATCACCGACGTGCGCGAAGCCGATGTCGGCTCGATTCTCGGTTTCGGCTTTGCGCCATTCACCGGCGGCACCATCTCCTATATCGACGGCATGGGCGCCAAGGCTTTCGTCGACATGTGCAACGGGCTGGCGAAACGATATGGCAGCCGCTTCAAACCGCCCAAACTATTGCGCGACATGGCGAAAACGGGCGAGACCTTCTACCGGCTCTTCCCGCCGGAGAGACGCAAGGCCGCCTGACGCTCATTCGCGCGAAACATTGCTTTACTTTTGAGTTCGCGGCCAATTCCAGCCGGGACCCCTTATGGCGCGTGATCAAGTCGACCTGACGCCGATCGAGCGCCGTGACGAGCTCGTCGATTGGCTCGCCCAGGGGATCAAGCCGAAATCGCAATTCCGCATCGGCACCGAGCACGAGAAGTTCGCCTTCACGCTCGAGGGTCACCGGCCCGTGCCCTATGAGGGACGGCGCGGCATTCGCGCGCTACTTGAAGGCATGCAGCTTCTGCTCGGCTGGCAACCGATCATGGAGGGAGAAAACGTCATCGGCCTGCTCGACGTGACCGGCGGCGGCGCGATTACGCTCGAGCCCGGCGGCCAGTTCGAGCTGTCGGGCGCGCAGGTCGAAACCGTGCACCAGACCTCGAGCGAATTGATGGCGCATCTCGCCCAGGTGCGCGAGGTGGCGCAGCCCTTGCGCATCGGCTTTCTCGGCATCGGCATGACGCCGAGCTGGCCGCGCGCCGCGATGCCGAAAATGCCCAAGGGCCGCTACAAGATCATGACCGCCTACATGCCGAGAGTCGGCAAGCTCGGCCTCGACATGATGTACCGCACGTGCACGGTGCAGTCGAATTTCGACTTCTCGTCCGAAGCCGACATGGTCAAGAAGCTGCGCGTGTCGCTGGCGCTGCAGCCGATGGCGACCGCGCTGTTCGCCAACTCGCCCTTCACCGAAGGCAAGCCCAACGGCTTTCTCTCGTTCCGCGCGGAAATCTGGCGCGACACAGACAAGGACCGCACCGGCATGCTGCCTTGGGCGTTCGAGCCGGGCATGGGCTTCGAGCGCTGGGTCGACTACGCGCTCGATGTGCCGATGTATTTCGTCAAACGCGGCGACGTCTATATCGATGTCGCCGGCCAATCCTTCCGCGATCTCCTGGCCGGCAGGCTGCCCGGCATGCCGGGCGAGCGCGCGACGATTTCCGACTGGGCGAACCACTTGAGCTGCATCTTTCCGGAGGTGCGGCTCAAACGCTATCTGGAAATGCGCGGCGCCGACTCTGGACCGCTTCCGAACCTGCTGGCGCTGCCGGCGCTCTGGGTCGGCCTTCTCTATGATGATGTGAGCCTCGATGGCGCCTGGGATCTGGTCAAGGACTGGAGCGCCGAGGAACGCCAGCAACTTCGCGACGCCGTGCCGCGAGAGGGCCTGGCCGCCAAGGTCCGCGGCCGCACCGTTTTCGCGATCGCGGTCGAGGTCCTCAAGCTCGCGCGCGCCGGATTGACGCGCCGCAAGCGCCGGGACGCCGGCGGCGAGGACGAGACGCGTTATCTCGACGTGCTGGAAGATCGCCTCGCGCGCGGCACCACGCCGGCGCAGGAACTACTTGAAAAATTCCGCGGACCGTGGGCCGGCGCGGTCGATCCGATCTATGCCGAGGAGGCCTATTGAGGCGGGCCTGCCATCCTAGGGAAGAGCGAAGCGAGAGCATAATCCGGAAAAGTGGAACGCCGGTTTTCCGAAAAGATCATGCTCCGCTCAGAACTGGAGCAAACGAGAATCCGCGCGGCGTCACCGGATTCGCCAAATGCGCCGGCAACGGCGCATTACTCAATGCCGTAGAGCTCCTTGGCGTCCTTGAGCGCCTTCGCACACGCGCTGGCATCGCCCTCAGCGTCTGCCCTCTTCGCGCGGTCGAGAGCAGCGGCGGCCTCCGCCGCGGCTTGTCGTTCGGCGTTTTCGATTGACTCGGCGGTCGGCTGATGATGAAGCTGCGCGCCGACGGATTGCGGACCGCTCGGCCCGCTGCCCGGGCCGGGCGCGGCGCGGGCAATCTGTCGCTCGAATTGCGCGATTTGCACGGTGCATGGCCCCGCCTCGGCGGTGGCGGCAGCGCCGACGAGCGCCGCAATCGCCAGCGCTGCCATTCGTAATCCTTCGACGCGCCCTCTCATCGGTCTACTCCGCTGCGACTCTGATTGGCGGACCGGCGGGCGGTCCGATCAGCGCCGCCAAATCCTTCTCGTCGAGCGTTTCCTTTTCCAGAAGCTTGCGGGCGCTGCGCTCCAGAACCTCTCGCTTCTCGCGCAGGATAGCAAGCGCACGATCCATCGCGGATTGCACGATGCTGCGAACCTCCTGGTCGATCGCAGCCGCGGTCTCCTCGGCGTAGCCCTCTTCCCGCTGCGGCCAGGGCGGCTCGGGTCCGGTCAAAAAGGTGCGCGGATCGCGCTCATAGGCGACGCTGCCGAGGCGATCCGACATGCCGTAGCGTGTCACCATCGAGCGCGCGATGTCGGTAACGCGGCGCAGATCGTCGGCGGCCCCGGTCGACAGATGCCCGAAAACCGTCAGCTCGGCGGCGCGGCCGCCGAGCAGGACGGACATCTTGTTGTCCAGTTCCTCGCGGGTCATCAGGAAGCGATCCTCGGTCGGCCGCTGGATAGTGTAGCCGAGCGCCCCGACGCCGCGCGGGATGATGGAGACCTTGTGCACCGGATCGGTGCCGGGAAGCGACACCGCGACCAGAGCGTGCCCCATCTCGTGATAGGCCACGATTTCGCGCTCCTTCGGGTTGAGCAGGCGATTGCGTTTTTCCAGCCCCGCCACCATGCGCTCGACCGCGTTGGTGAAATCGTCGAGCGTCACCGCCTCGGCGCCGCGGCGGGTCGCCAACAAAGTCGCCTCATTCACCAGATTGGCAAGATCGGCGCCGGTGAAGCCGGGCGTCAGCGCCGCGATCTTTTCCGGATCGACGTCGCTCGCGAGCTTCGCCTTGCGCAGATGAACGCGCAGGATGTCGACGCGCCCTTTCTTGTCCGGGCGGTCCACCAGGACCTGGCGATCGAAACGGCCGGCGCGCAACAGCGCCGGGTCGAGAATTTCCGGACGATTGGTTGCCGCCAGGATCACCAGGCCGCTGCGCGCATCAAATCCGTCCATTTCGACCAGGAGCTGATTGAGCGTCTGCTCCTTCTCGTCGTGGCCGCCGCCATAGGGTCCGAAGCCGCGGGCGCGGCCGAGCGCGTCGAGCTCGTCGATGAAGATGATGGCGGGCGCCTTCAGGCGCGCCTGCTCGAACAGGTCGCGCACGCGCGCGGCGCCGACGCCGACGAACATCTCGACGAATTCCGAGCCGGAGATGGAGAAGAACGGCACCTTGGCCTGACCGGCGACCGCCCTGGCCAGGAGCGTCTTGCCGGTGCCGGGAGGACCGACCAGCAGGATGCCCTTGGGCATGCGTCCGCCAAGCCGGCCGTAATGTTCCGGGTCCTTCAAGAATTCGACGATCTCGCGCAGCTCGTCCTTGGCCTCGTCGACACCGGCCACGTCGTCGAAGCGAACGCCGGTATCCGATTCGACATAGACCTTGGCCTTGCTCTTGCCGATCGACATCAAGCCGCCGCCAAGCCCCTGACTGACGCGCCGCGCCAGGAACATCCAGACGCCGAAGAACAGCACGGCCGGAAGCACCCAGGAGAGAAGGTCCTGCAACCACGTGCTCTCGACCTCGCCGGTATAGGTCACGTGGTATTTCTGCAATTCATCGGCGAAGCGCGGATCGACCCGAGTGGTCACGAACTGGGTCTTGCCGTCCAGCGGCTCTTTCAGCGTGCCCTGGATGTACCGATCGGAAACGCCGACTTTGGCGATCTTGCCCTCTTGCAGGAGCTGCTCGAACTGACTGTAGGGTATCGAGGCGATCTTTTGCGCGGCGACGTAGAAATATTGGAGCGCCAAAAGGCCGAGCAGCGCGGCGATCCAATAGCCGATATGGAAACGCGTCTGGCGGCTCATATTATTCATCGGGTTGCCGATCGGCATGGCTGAAGAGGCTCCGTATCGCCCTCCTTAAGGTATGAGCGCGCGAGGAGTTTGAACAGGCGCGATCAGGCCCTCCCCGGGCGAAGTGAACGCGATCAACGGACCGGCAGCCGGTAGGCCCTGCGCGCGGTCTCGCTGAACAACGCCGCTTTCTCCTGCCCGGTGTAGCCCGCCGCCAGGCGCTTGAACGCATTCCATAGAACCGCATAGCTGCAGCTGCCCTTATCAACGGGAAAATTGCTCTCGAACATGCAGCGATCGGGCCCGAAGGTTTGGATGCATCGGTCGGCATAGGGGCGCCAGGCCGCGGCGAGTTCGTGAGAGGATGGCGGTTTGGCCCCGCTATGGAAGCTGAAGCCGCCGAGGCGCATGGCGAGGCCGCCTAATTTGACGAAGACGTTCGGGCAATCGACGATGCGGTCCATGGCCCGGCTCCATTCGGCGTAGACTTCGTTCCGCCGGCCGGCGAACCGGCCGATGCCCACGGGTCCGCCCACATGGTCGAGGATGATCCGCGTGTTCGGAAAGGCTTGGGCTAGGCCCGCGACTTGATCGAGCTGCGGATGGAAGACCCAGGCGTCGAAGGAAAGATCGGCGGCTTCCAGGCAGGCGAAGCCTTCGCGAAATTCCGACTGCTGGAAAAGGTCCGGCGGCGGCACCCGTAACTCCGACCGTATTCGTTCGTCGGCGTCCCAGGCCCCCATCTGACGGACTCCCTTGAAGCGCGCGGCGCCGGCGGCCATGTGCTGGTGCAGAATATCGCCGACCTTGCGGCCGAGTCTCAGATCGACCGCGCCGACGATCCCCGCGCAGGCGCGCGCATCCCCATATCGACCGCTCGCCGACATCGCGGCCACGCCGTTAACGAACTCAGTCTCGCCGAGCGAGCGCAGTTCGCGCGGCCCGTCGGCCCGATACATCGCGAAGCACTGAACAAACACCGTCTGCCGAATATTGTGACCGGTTTGCAGGTCGGCCAGCAGGTCGGGGAACAGGTAGCGCCAGTTCGGAAAATCCCAAAGGTGGTGATGCGCATCGACGATCGGCAAGTCGGGCTCGAGAATGTCCTCGACCCGCTTCGACAGCCAGTCCGGTCGTACGCGAAGAAAGCGGCTCTCTTCCTCATCCGCCATGGTGCGGCGCTCCGTCGATCAGGTGGTCGGCGCGAGGCCCAGATAGGCGTGCCGCACGCGCTCGTCGCCGAGGAGGTCGGCGCCCGTTCCCTGCATGACGATTCGGCTATTCTCCAATACATAGGCGCGGTCGGCGAGCTTGAGCGAAAGCGCGACGTTCTGCTCGACCAGCAGACAGGTGAGCCCCTCGCCGTTGAGTTCGCGGATGGTGTCGAGCACGATGCGCACGACGTTGGGCGCGAGGCCGAGCGAGGGTTCGTCGAACATGATGAGCTGCGGCGCGCCCATCAGACAGCGCCCGATCGCGAGCATCTGCTGCTCGCCGCCGGAGAGCGTGCCGGCGGCCTGTCGCCCCCGCTCGGCGAGCACGGGAAACAGGGCGAGGACGCGATCACGGTTCTTGCCGCGCAGCGCGCGGGCGCGCGGCAGCATCGCCCCGATGTCGAGGTTCTCGGCGACCGAGAGCGTCGGAAACACCTGCCGCCCCTCCGCCACCTGGCCGAGGCCGAGATCGCAGACGCGATGGCTCGGCCAGCCGGAAATGTCGACGCCGCAAAAAACGACCCGCCCCTGCGTCTGCCGCTGCATCCCGGCGAGCGCCCGGATCAACGTCGTCTTGCCGGCGCCATTGGCGCCGACGATGGCGACGATCGCTCCCCCTTCAACCTCGAGCGAGACGCCGTCGAGCGCCTGGATGTCGCCGTAGAACACATCGAGGTTTTCGACGCGCAACATCAACCGGGCTTTTCCTCCCGCTGCGGGCAGGGGTTGGGGACGGGGACAACAGCCATAACACACTTAACACCTTGGCGCGGCACCGCACGATAGACCGGCAACTATCCGGCGGCGGCACGCTCTTCGGCCCGTCCGAGATAGGCTTCGATCACTGCCGGGTGCTTCAATACGGCTTCCGGAGGCCCTTCGGTCAGCGTGCGACCGTAGTTCAGCACATGGATGCGATCGGCGAGGTCCGCGACCATCTGCATGTCGTGCTCGATCCAGATCATGGCGATGCCGAGCTGATGTTTGACGCGCAGCAGGAACCGCGCCAAGTCCTCGCGCTCGTCGCGGTTCAATCCGGCGGAAGGCTCGTCGAGAAGCAGCACGACCGGCTCGAGTGCCAGTGCGCGGGCGAAGCCGACGATTTTCTGCGTCCCGAACGGCAGACTCGCGACCGGCGCGTGACGGTAACGCTCAAGCTCGACGAAATCGATGATCGCCTCGACCGCGGCCCGATGCTCGACCTCCTGCCGGCGCACGTTCGGCAGGAACAGCATCTCGGCCCAGGCGCTGGTGCGGATGCGCGCGTGCCGGCCGGCGAGCAGATTGTCGAGCACGCTGATCTGCGGAAACAACTCGCCATGCTGGAAGGTACGCGCGATGCCGAGCCGCGCGATCTGGTGCGGCGCCAAGCCGGCGATGTCGCGTCCGCGGAACCTTATCGCGCCGGCGCCGCGATAGATGCCGCTGATGCAATTGAGCACGCTCGTCTTACCGGCGCCATTCGGACCGATCAGCGCCAGCAATTCCTTGCGTTCGACCGCAAGGCTGACGCCGTCGACCACGACGAGGCCGCCGAACCGCAGCCTTAAATCCTCAACCTCCAGCTCAGCCATACCATCTCCGGCTGCGCCGATATTGCTTGACGGCACGATAGCTGCCGCGTGCGCTGCCCGGCGATTGGCCGAGATAGAATTCCTGAATGTCGCCATGCGCGCGCAGCCGGGCGCTGTCGCCGTCGAGCACGCAGCGGCCGTTCTCCAGCACGTAGCCGTAATCGGCCACGGCGAGCGCGGCGGCCGCGTTCTGCTCCACCACGAGCATGGTTATTCCGAGCTCGCGGCGGATCTGCACCAATCGCGCCATCAACTCATCGACGATGGCGGGGGCGAGGCCGAGCGACAGCTCGTCGATCAGGAGAAGCTGCGGGCAGCAAACGAGCGCGCTTGCCAGCGCCAGAATCTGCCGCTCGCCGCCGGAGAGGAGCCCGGCGGGGCGGTGGTGCAAGCCGGCGAGCTGCGGGAAGAAATGGTAGACGAAGTCCTCGCTCGCCGTGCGTTGCGACGCCGACGGCGCGAACGGCGCGGCCAAGTTCTCGGCGACGGTGAGGTTGGGAAACACCTTGTCGCGCTCGGGCGCGAGAACGACGCCCAAACGTGCGATTTCATGGGGCGGCCGGTTCTCGATGCGCCGCCCCTTGTAGGTGACGCTGCCGTCGGTGACCCGGGCATCGTCGATGCCGAGAAAACCCGAGATCGCCCGCAGCGTCGTCGATTTGCCCGCGCCGTTGCTACCGAGAATGGCGACGATCTGCCCGGCCTCGACCGCAAGGCTGATGCCCTGCACCGCAGTGATCGTGCGGTGATACACGACCTCGAGCTTGTCGACGCGCAACAGCGGGGGCTCGCTCATTTGCGCATGCCGGCAACTGGCCGGTATTTGAACGGCCAGAGCAGAAAGTAGCCTTGCAGCCGGCGCCAAATGCCGGCCAGCCCGAGCGGCTCGAACACCAGAAACACGATCATCACCACACCGAACGCCGAATAATCGAGCGCGAACAACGCCCCGGCATAGCTCTGCGCGTTCGGCAGCCGCATGACAACGGCCTCGATCAAATACGGAAGCAGCGTCACGAACAGCGCGCCGAGCAAGGCGCCGAGCAGCGATCCCATACCGCCGACGATGATCATGGCGATATACTGGATCGACAGGAAAAGGGAAAACGCCTCGACCGAAACGAAGCCGCGATAATAGGCGAACAGCGCTCCCGCCAGCGACGCCATCGCCGAGGAGATTACGAAGGCAAGGAGCTTATAGCCGGCGATGCCGATGCCGAGCGCCTCGGCGACCGTCTCGTGGGCGCGGATCGCGCGCCAGGCGCGGCCGGTGCGGCTGCGCAGCAGGTTTGCGCAAATCAGCAGCGCCGCCGCCGCCGCGGCCAGCAGCGCGAAATACCAGCCGCGCGGATTTTTCAGCGTGAAGCCGCCGATCGCCGGCGGCTCAATCATGATGCCGGTGGAGAAGCCGCGCGCGTTCTCATACTCGCCGCCGAGATAGGCGACGACGAAATAGAGTGCGAGCGTCGACACCGCGAGATAGAGCCCGCGCAAGCGCAGCGACGGCAGGCCGAAAATCACCCCAAGAACGGCGCCGATCCCGGCGGCGGCCGGCAGCGTGACCCAGAACGGCGCCTTGAACTCGCGGAACAGAATTCCGGCGGTGAACGCACCGGCGGCAAGGAGGCCGGCGTGGCCCAACGAAATCTGCCCGGCATAGCCGGTGAGCAACATCAGCGACAATGCACCCATCGCGGCGAGGAAAACCTGGCAAGCGAGGTCGAGATAAAAGGCCGTGGCGCAGAAGGGAAACGCCGCGAGCGCGATCGTCAACGCCGCCACCGCCACGCCCTCGAGCCGTGTCTGAACGAGCGCCAGGTCCTGCGCGTAGTCGGTGCGGAAGTAGCCGCTCGCCCGCGGCGGACTTCTAAACACGGTCGAGCTCCTCGCGGGTGCCGAACAATCCCCAGGGCCGCACGACCAAGGCCGCGATCAGTACGAGGAACGGAACGACATCCGACAGTAGCGGATCGACATATTGAATCGACAGCACCTCGGCGGCACCGACGATCACGGCGCCGAGTAGAGCGCCGAGGAGGCTATCGAGGCCGCCGACCAGGGCTGCGGGGAACGCCTTCAGCCCGATCACCGCCATCGAGCCGGTCAGCCCGGAATCGAGGGCGATGAGCATGCCGGCGACCGATCCGGTCAATGTCGAGATCGCCCAGGCGAGCGCATAGATGGCGTGCAGGTTGATGCCGCGCTGGGCGGCGAGAAGCGGATTCTGTCCCGCCGCGCGCATGCGCACGCCCCAGCGGCCGAACTGAAGAAACAGGAACAATCCGCCATAAGCGAGCGCGGCCACGGCGACGATCAAGGCGGCGAAGGTCGAGATGCGGCCGCCGCCCGGCAACGCCAGCGCCGGATTGGCCAGCGCCAGCGCCTGCCCCGGATATTGCTGCTGCGCTGTGAAGACCAGGAGCATAAGCCCGCGCAGCAGAATGCCGAGCGCCACGGTCGTCAGCACCGCGGCGAGCACCATCTCGCCCGCCATCCTGCGCATCAACAGCGCGTAGACGAGAACGCCGACCAGCAGGCTGAGCACGACCGCGGCGGCGATCGCCGCGAACGGGTTGCCGGAGAAAGAGGATGCCGTCGTCACCAGCAGATAGGCGCCGAGCATCATCAATTCGCCGTGCGCCAGATTGAGCACCCGGCTGACGCGGTAGATGAGCACGTAGCCGCAGGCGATCAGCGCGTAGATCGCCGCAAGCACCACGATGTTGACGACGAGCTGCACGCGGCCGCGTCCTCCTCCGCTACCCCTGGATGCGGAAGGTATATTGATGTCCGGGCAACGAGGCCACCGCGCGCGCTTGCACGAAGTTAGGCCGCAATCCGGCTCAGCGACCGCTCAATCTATGCCGGCGTCTGATGCGGCGCACCAGCAACCAAATTCCCAGCACCGCCACCGGCACGAACAATGCGGTCGCAAGCGACATATCCACCGGCACGCCTTCGTCGTGCAAGCCTCTCACCAGATAACCGAACAGCCCGACCACATAGTAGCTGACGGCGGCGACCGAGAGCCCTTCGACCGTGGTCTGCAACCGCAATTGCAGCCGCGTGCGCTCGTTCATCGACTGAAGCAGGTCGCGGTTCTGCCGCTCGAGCTCGACGTCGACGCGCGTGCGCAGCAGATTGGCGGCGCGCGCAAGCTTCTCCGAGAGGCTGGTCTGCCGTTCCTCGGTGTTGGCGCAGGTCCGCAGGGCCGGCGCCATGCGCCGCGCCAGGAACGACGACCAGGTCGGCAGACCTCCCACTTTGCGTTCGCCGATCGTGTTCAGGCGAAGCTGCACGATTTCGTTATAGGCGCGGCTGGCGCCGAAGCGGAACAAGCTCGCCGTCGCGCCTGCCTCCAATTCGGCGGCGAGTTCGGTCAATTCGTCGAGCAGGCGGTGGTTGTCGACCAGCTTCTCGGTGCGGCGCATTTCCTCGGTCACCTCGGCGAGCCGCTTTTCAATGCGATTGATCGAAGGTAACAGCCGCTGCGCTTCAGGCAGGCCGAGCAGCGCAAAGGTGCGGTAGGTTTCCAGTTCGACGATGCGCTGCACCAGCGCGCCCGCGCGTTCCGGCCCGAGCCCACGATCGAGCAGCAAAATGCGGACGAACCCGGATGGGTCCATCTGGAAATCGGTGGTGAACAGCGCATCGCCGTCGGAATTCTCCGCGACAGCGAGACTGGCACGGTCAAACAGCTGCTCCAGACCGATCTTTTTCGTCTCGGTGTCGGCGAGAAGATGCAGGTCGAGCGCAACCACGAGCGGCCCAGGCTGCGGCAAGCTCGCCATCGGCGCGGCGAGCGAACCGGCGCCGGGATGGAACGGCGTACTGCTTTCCGACGGTAGCTCCCAGGTATAGGTGGTGAATTCCGAGTGCTGCTCCCAGCGCAGCATGGCGCCGCCAAGCTTGAGGCGATGCTGCTTGGCGCCGGCTTTGAGCGGCTCAAGCCCGCGCCGGGCGCAGAAATCGATCAAGGCGGTGCGGTCGGCGGCTGCAGCGGCGCCGGCGGTATCGAAGGCAAAGTGCAGGATTCGGCGCGGCGTCTCTATGGGCGTGAACGGCCGCGCATGCAACTCGCCCAGGACTGCCGCACGCATCGCGTGCGCCGCGAGCCGCGTGCCGCTTTCGATGCCCACGTCCGAGGTCATGGCCGCCTGGTGGCGTAAGCCGGCATTCCCCGGATGAACCGCGAATGGATTGGAATCGCAGCGGTGTTCCGAGCCCGGAAGTCCGGATGTGAGGTGCGGCTTGCGCCGGGCCCAGCCAGCGTTGCCGCCCTATTTGACATCATAGGGAAACCAGTCCTTGACCAGCGCGACCTTGGCACCGTCCCAGCGATACACCCGATAATATTGCTTAAGGCGGAAATGATTGTCCGCGGTCCATTCGATCGGGCCGCCGCGCAAACCCTTGAGATCGAGTTTGAGGTTTTCCATTGCCGCCTGGAGTTTGGCAGGCGTCGCGGCCGGGCCGGCTCCCTTGAGTGCCGCTTCGATGACCATGCCCGCGATCCAGCCTTCGGTCATCTGTTCCGGCGGATATTTGCCGCCCGCTTGTTTGGCGGCTTCGACAATCTCCCTCTGGACCGGTAGCGCGGCCTCAAACAGCGCATTGGCACCGATGACGTAGAGCTTCGGATCCTTGATGCGTTTGAGTTCGTCCTCAGCCTCGATATGGGCCCAGGCGACGTAGTCGCCCGCCCATCCGAGCCGCCGCAACGCTTCGAAAGTGCGCACCTGCGTCACCCAAGGCGCCCAGGAAAATACCCAGTTGGCGCCGGCGTCGCTGATCTTAGTCGCGAACGGCGTGTAGTCGGCGGTCGGCGGCGGGATGATCTCCTTGTCGACCGCGGTCATACCGAGGGCGGGAGCCTGGCTCTCGGCAAAATCGATTTCGCCGCGCGAGACGGGAATGGCCATGGCGGAAAAGCCGATCTTGACCGGCTCCTTCGCCGCTTCCTTCACAAAGGCGAGCGCGGCGCGGCTGTCATAGGTCGCCGCGAAGGCGGTGGTGCAGAATTCACCGGCAGTGGCCGGTGGATAAACGTCCTTTGGGCAGACCGAGCTCGCGAACATCAGCGGCACGCCGGCGTTCTTGGCTTCGGCGATGACCGGCGCATAGGTCGAAGACAAGCTCGCATTGAGCAGCAAGACCGGATTGTCCCCGGTCAAGAGTTTCTTGGCGTTGGCCGCGGCCTTCGAGGGTTGCGCCGAATCATCCTCGATGACGAGATTAATCTTCTTGCCGTTGACGCCGCCGCCCGTGTTCAGCCGGTCGATAAAGATGCGCAGCGCTTCGACCGCCGGCGCATAGGTCGAAGCCGGCGGGCCGGTCAGCGCGCCGGTAATGCCCACCACATAGACGTCTTCGGCCAGCGCCGGCGCGGATATGCCGACGGCGAGCGCCGCGGCGGCCACAAGCGGTCCACGCATGAGTGTTCTCCCGTGTTGTTTTCTCTTTTTCCCCGCGCGGTCAGGCGCGCAAGACCTCGCCCACCTCTTCGGCCAACAGCCGTTCTTCGCGGTCATCGTACATCGCCTCGATTAGAGGCTTGAATCTTTCATACATCAAGGCGCGCTTGACCTTGCGGGTCGGCGTAACCGGCTCGCCCTCCTCTTCGGGATCGAGCATCTTCGGCAGGATGCGAAAAACCTTGACTTCTTCGACGCGCGCAAGCTGCGCGTTGACCTTGTCGATCTCACCCTTGATCAGTTGCACGACGTGCGGGCTCTGCGCCAGGCTGGTGAAGCCGGTATAGTTGACGTCATTGCCGCGCGCCCAGTCAGAAACCGTGTCGAAGTCGATCTCGACGAGCGCCGAGAGATATTTGCGGCCGTGACCGAAGACGGCGGCCTCGGCGATGTAGGGAGAACCGCGCAGCGCGTTCTCGATGAAGGACGGCGACAAGGTCTTGCCGCCCGCGGTGACGATGAAATCGCGCGCCCGATCGACGAGCCGAAGTGCTCCATTGTCCCATTCGCCGATGTCGCCGGTGCGCAGCCAGCCGTCGGCTCCCTTGATCGCGCGCGTTGCCTCCTCGTCGCGCCAATAGCCCTCGAACACATTGGCGTTGCGGACCAGGACCTCGCCATCCTCTGCGAGGCGAACGCGCCAGCCGGACGGTGGCGTGCCGACATTGCCGGGCGCCGGAAACGGCCCGCATTGGCCGGCGATGATGCCGCCGGCGGTTTCGGTCTGGCCGTACATTTCGACGACGTTGACCGCGTACATGTGCCACAGCGCCATCGTTTCGCGGGACAGCGGCGCGCCGCCGCAGATGACGAGCTCCAGTTGGTCGAAGCCGATCTTGTTGAGGATCGGCCGAAACACCAGCGCCTGGGCGATCCGATAGAGCAACGCCTCGGCGCTATTCGCGCCGTTCCAGTGCCGCCGCACATGGCGGCGCGCGAGCGTCATCGCCGCTTGGTAGCTCGCGCGCTTCAACGGCGAGGAATTGCCCACGCCAACCAGGACCTGCGCCGCGAACTTTTGCAGATAGCGCGGAACCGTAAACAACACGGTGGGCGCCACCTCGAACATCGTCGTCGCCGGGTCATCGGCTTCGGCGCCGAAATGCGGGATCATCTGCGAGATCATCGGCAGCGTCACCGCGATATCGCGGCCGAGAACGTGACAGAGCGGGAGATAGGCGACGGTGCGATGCGGCTTCGCGCTCAAGGTCGGATAGTGGTCGACCAGATTGGCGGCCGCCGCGAGATGCTTGCCGTGAGCAATGAGCGCACCCTTGGGATGCCCGGTCGTGCCGGAAGTGTAGACGATGAAGGCCGGGTCGTCCGGTGACAGGCGGCGAGCCTGCGCTTCCAGCCAGTCGAGATCGCTGACAATGTCTGACAGCAAGGCGCGATAGCTATTAAGCTTGGCATGGTCGTAATCGAACATCGCCGAATCGTCGATGACGACGAGATGCCGCAGCTCCGGCAAGCGGTCGGCCAGCGGCAGCAATTTGTCGGCGTATTCCTGGTCTTCGGCGATGAAGATCACTGCGCCGCCGTCGCGCATCTGATATTCGACCTCAGTGGCCGCCGCTGTTGGATAGATTCCATAGACGATGGCGCCGAGCGACTGCGCCGCTAGGTCGCAGATCACCCATTCCTCGCAGGCTTCGCCCATGATGGCGACCCGCTCGCCCGCGCGCAGACCGAGATTGGCAAACGCCTTGGCCGTACGCGCGACAAGCAGCGCATAATCGCGCCATGTGCGCTGGCGGTAGATGCCGAGGTGTTTGGAGCGCAGCGCAATGCGATCGGGAAAGCTTCGCGCCAACTCGCATAAAAGCGACGGCGCCGTGCTTGCCCGCAATGCGTCTGGCGTGACCGAGATTGTTCCGGCCATGGCGGATTTCATCTATAGACCGGTCATAAGCGATCGTCAGGGAGAAGATCAATGCTCGCGCGCTCCAACGGCCGCCCGCCGTTTCGCGCCGACCACATCGGCAGCCTGCTGCGGCCGGCGGCCCTGCGGCAGGCTTTCAAGGACCATCAGGCCAAGCGCCTCGACGATGCGCAGTTCGCGCAAATCGAGGACCGCAGCATCCGCGACGCGGTCGCCCTGCAGGAAGCGGCGGGCTTGCGCGTCGTCACCGACGGCGAGTTTCGCCGCGGCTCCTATTGGGGGCGCTTCGTCGAGCGCATCGACGGCTTCGTCATCAAGCCGGCCGCCTTCATGTTCCACGACGATCACGGTCACGAGGTGGCGTTCACTGGCACCTATGCCGCCGGCAAGCTGCGGCGCAGCAAGCCGCTGGCCCTCGACGAGTTCGTCTTCCTTCGCGACGTGACCAGGGCGACGCCGAAAATCACGCTGCCTTCGCCATCAACCATGCACTTCTATCGCTGCACGGATTTTGCCGATCCGGCGGCCTATCGCGATGCCGAGAGCTTGTTTGCCGACCTGGCCGGCATCTATCGCGCCGAGATCGCGGCGCTCGCCGCCGCCGGCTGCCGCTATATTCAGCTCGATGAAGTCGCGCTGGCGCTCCTCTGCGACCCTGACATCCGCGCGAAGGTTGAAGCGACCGGAGAAAAGGCCGACCGCCTCGTCGACCTTTATGTCCAGAGCCTCAACGAGGCGGTGGCCGGAGCGCCGCCTGAAATCGTCTTCGGCGTGCATATGTGCCGCGGCAATTTCAAGGGCCACTATCTCGGCAGCGGCGGCTATGAATCGGTCGCCGAGCGGCTGTTTATCCGCGCGCGGGTCAACCATTTCCTGTTGGAATACGACACGGCACGGGCCGGCGATTTCCGCCCGCTGCGCTTCGTCAAGGACAAGGGCGTGGTCCTTGGCCTCGTCAGCAGCAAGGTTCCGACGCTCGAGAGCATCGACACGCTCAAGCAGCGAACGCATGAAGCCGCCCGTCATATCGATCTCGACCGGCTCGCGATCTCTCCGCAATGCGGGTTTGCCTCGACCGTCGCCGGCAATCCGCTAACCGAAGCGGACGAGCGCGCGAAGCTGAAACTCGTCGTCGACGCCGCTGATGCGATCTGGCAATGAGCCAGGCTCCGTCTTGCCCGGCCTTACGCCGGCGTTGGCGCCTTGAAGACGAAGCGCTCCGCGACAAAACAGTGACCTCACTCCGCTTCAGCGCCGAGATAAGACTGCACCACGGCGGGATCGCGCACCACCTCTTCCGGTGCGCCCTCGGCGATCGCCGTGCCGTGGTTGAGCACCAGCACGCGGGAGGCAAGTGCCATGACCGCGCGCATCACATGCTCGATCAGCAGGATCGTGAGCCCGCTGTCGCGGTTGAGCGCGCGCAGGATCGCGACCATGCGATCGGTCTCGGTCGGCCGCAAACCGGCCATCACCTCGTCGAGCAGCAACAGCCGCGGCTCGGTGGCGAGCGCGCGGGCGACCTCGAGTCGCTTGCGATCCGGCAGCGTCAGCGCGGAGGCACGTCGATGGCGCTTGTCGAAGAGGTCGAGACGCCGCAGCAGCTCCTGCGCGCGCTGTTGCGCCGCGCCGACATCATGCCGGTTCAGCAACGCGCCGATGGTCACGTTGTCTTCCGCGCTCAGCGCCGGAAACGGCCGCACCAGCTGGAAGGTGCGGGCGATGCCGCGCCGGCAGACCGCGTCCGCCGGCAGGCCGTCGATCGGCTTGCCGGCAAAGGTGATCGAGCCCTCGTCCGGCGTCATGGCGCCGGCGATCATGTTGAACAGCGTGGTCTTGCCGGCGCCATTCGGGCCGATGACGGCGAAGATCGTGCCCTCGGGCACGGCGAAGCTGACATGGTCGACGGCGAGAAGGCCGCGGAAACGCTTGCTGACCGCATCGAGCGACAGGAGCGCGGTCATCTTTGGCGCTTCGTTACGCCGAGCCGCCGCGCCAGCGGCGGCCATACGCCGTCCGGCAGCGCCACGACGACGAAGAGCAGGCAGACGCCGTAGAACACCTGCGTCGCTCCGGGCAGCTCAAGGCCGAAGGCGCTCATGCTCGAACTGAGCGCTTCGGCGAGACCGGTCAGCACGAACGCGCCGAGGATCGGCCCGAACAGCGTACCGACGCCGCCGATGATCGGCCCGAGAATGATCTCGATCGACCGGGAGATGCTGAAAACCTGCTCGGGAAACAGATTGTTGTAGAAGAACGCGTAAAATACGCCGGCAAACGAGGTGACTGCGGCGGAAACCATGACCGCGTACATCTTGTAGCGGAACGTATCGATGCCCACGGCGCGCGCCGCTTCCTCATCTTCGCGAATGGCCAGCCAAAAATAGCCGACGCGGCTGCGCATGAGCAGATGGCAGAGCGCGAAAAGCAGCGCGCTCGCGGCGAGGATCACGTAGTAAAACATCGTCGGGTCGCCGCGCAGTTGCCACAGATCGTTGTGCCCGTATTGCTTGACCGACAGGAACAGGCCGCTCGAGGCGTTGACGAAGCCCCAATTGTCGAAACCGATGCGGGCAAACTCGGCGAAGGCGATGGTCAGGATGGCGAAGTAGACGCCGGCAACGCCGAAACGGAAGGCGAGAAACCCGATGATCGCCCCGCAGGCCGCAGCAATGGGAATCGCCGCCAGCAAACCCAGCCACGGGCCGACGCCGAGCCGGGTGAACAACATGGCCGCGACATAGCCGGCAAGCCCGACATAGATCGCATGACCAAGCGAGAGCTGTCCGGCAAAGCCCATCATCACGTTCCAGGCCTGGCCGGTATAGGCAAAATAGAGAATGAGGATGAGGACGGTGAGCAGATAATCGTTGACGACCCACGGCGCGGCGAGCAATGCCGCGAGCAACGCGGCAAGAAGAATGGCGATGCGGCGCGGCTCCCCGGCACTCAGGCCCGCCCTCACGCCGGCCTCCTGCCGAGGATGCCCTGCGGCCGAAACAGCAGCACCAGCACAAGGATGGCGAAGGCGAACATGCTTTTCACCGACGGCGTGAACAGCAACCCGGCGATCGCCTCGGTGACCCCGATCAGCAGGCCGCCGACCAGCGCGCCGGGCATCGAGCCAAGCCCGCCAGTGATGACGATGACGAAGGCCAGCAGCGTGTAGCTCGGCCCGAGCATCGGCGTCGCGTCGATGAGCAGCACCAGCATCGCGCCGGCGGCGCCGACGCAGGCGGCGCCGAGCCCGAAAGTGAGCGCGTAGAGGCGCTTGACATCGAGTCCCACCACCAGCGCGCCGGTGTAGTTGTCGGCGCAGGCGCGGATCGCCGTTCCCAGGCGCGTGAAGCGGAAGAAGGCGAACAACGCCACCGTGAACAGGATCGCGGCGGCGCCGGCATAGAGCTTGGCCGCATCCACGATCAGCGGGCCGACCGCAAAACTGTCGAACGCATAGGCGGTCTGTACCGCGCGGGCGTCCGGCCCGAAGATGATCAAAAGCGAATTGGCGACGATGATCCCCAGCGCCACCAGCAGCAGAAATTGGCTGTATTCGGGCCGGGTGATGAAGCGATTGATCAGCGCAGCCTGCAGCGCGTAACCGAAGGCGAACAACACCGCCGCGATCGGCACCAGCATGACCAGCGGGTCAAGGTGGAAGCAGGAAAAAGACACGACCGCGATGAACATCGCAATCGTCATCAGCTCGCCATGGGCGAAATTGACGACGCGCACTACGCCGAAAATGACCGACAAGCCGAGCGCCATCAGGCCGTAGACCAGGCCGGTCAAAACGCCGCCGATGGCGACATTCAGATAGACGTCGAACGGCACCGGTCAGGCCCAGGCTTCAGTCACGCGAGCGGCATCCCGTGGCGTCTTATCTGCGATTTTCGCATTCGGCAAATTCGGCCAAAGCCCTGCTGCGGCGCGATAAGCTCTTGCCTGCGCCCGGCACCAACTCTAACGTCATCAGGACGGGGACGCCCGGGATCTTGTCCGCCGATGAATAAGCCACAACCGTCCGACATGGGAGCCCTGCTGCCGATCACTTATGCGCCGGCGGAGGTGATTTGCGACCGGTTCAGCAATGGCGGCTTCCGGCTGCGCGCCGCCCGCGAGCTCGAACCCTTCGATCCGAGCCTGGCGGGCCTATTTCGACGCGCCTGCGAGAAGCATCCTGGCCGCCGGTTCATCGCCGAGCGGGGCCAATCGGGCGAGTGGCGGGCGCTGACCTATGAACAGGCGCGCCGCAGCGTCGACGCGCTGGCGCAGTCACTGATCGACCGGGGCATCTGCGCCGAACGGCCGGTGCTGATCCTCTCGGGAAATTCGATCGAGCATGCCCTGCTGACGCTTGCCGGTTACACCGCTGGCGTACCGGTCGCGCCGATTTCGGTGGCGTATTCGCTGCAAAGTCAGGATCACGCCCAGCTCAAGAACATCGCGGCGCTGCTCACGCCGGGCCTGGTCTATGCCGCAGACACCGCGCCGTTCGCCAAGGCGCTCGGCCATCTCAAGGCTGAAATCGTCGCCGTGCACAATGGCGGAAATCTGCCGAACGTCACCTCCTTCGCCGCGCTGTCTAGCGCTCCCGCTGGCCGGGCGGTCGACAAGGCGGCCGCCAATATCAGCGCCGACACGATCGCCAAATTCCTCTTCACTTCGGGCTCGACCGGCATCCCCAAGGCCGTGATCAACACCCACGGCATGCTCACGGCCAATCAGCAGGCGTTGGCGCAGATCTGGCCGTTCCTCGCCGAGGACGAGCTTGTGCTGGTCGATTGGTTGCCCTGGAGTCACACGTTCGGCGGCAACCACAATTTCCATCTCGTGCTGCGCCATGCCGGCACGCTTTACATCGACGCCGGCAAGCCGATGCCGAAGCTCGTCGAACAGACCGTGCGAAATCTCGCCGAGGTTTCGCCGACGGTCTATTTCAACGTCCCCGCCGGCTACGCCGCGCTGCTGCCCTATCTCGAAGCCGACAGCGCGCTGGCCAAGTCGTTCTTTGCCCGCCTGCGCCTGATATTTTACGCCGCGGCGCCGCTGCCGCAGGATCTGTGGTCGCGGCTCGAAGCCGCGTCAGTGCGCGCGACCGGCCGGCGCGTGCCGATGACCTCGTCCTGGGGCGCAACCGAGACCGCCCCGGCCGTGACCGCCGCGCATTTCCTGCTCGATCGGGCGGGCGTGATCGGTATTCCGATCCCCGGGATTGAACTGAAGCTGTTGCCGAGCGGCGAACGGCTGGAGGTGCGCGTGAAGGGCCCGCACGTCACCCCGGGCTATTGGGGCAATCCCGATTTGACCGCGCAGGCATTCGACGAAGACGGATTCTACAAGATCGGCGATGCGGTGCGATTCGCCGATGCCGGCGAACCAGCGAAGGGTTTGATCTATGACGGCCGCATCGCCGAAGATTTCAAGCTGCTGAGCGGAACCTGGGTCCGGGTTGGCGCCTTGCGGGTCGGCGTGCTCGCAGCGGCGTCGCCGGTCTTGCAGGACGCCGTCATCGCCGGCGAAGGCGGCGACTGGGTCGGCATCATGGCCTGGCTCAATCCGGCCGGCTGCCGCCAGGTGCTGGGCGACGGTGCACCGACAAATCTCGACGAACTGGCGCGGCACCCGGCGATTCATGATCATGTGCGCCGCGCCCTCAAGAGCTGGAATTCCGGGAATACCGGCACCTCAACGCGGGTCCGGCGCCTTCTGCTGCTCAGCGACACACCGTCGATCGATGCCAACGAAATTACCGACAAGGGCTATATCAACCAGCGCGCGGTGCTGGAAAGCCGCGGCGAAGCCCTGCGCCAGCTGCTCAACGCGAACGAGCATCCGAACCTCGTCATTGTCGAGGATTGATCGACGAGCACACGGTAAACAAGCCGCCGCCGCAATCGGTAAAATGCGACCGGCCACGCGCACTGGAAGCTAACGCGCCGGTGGCTTAATGGCTCGCTTCCATTTGCCTCGCAAAGCTCAACAAATGCAAGCAACCGACGAAAATATCGGTTTGTTGATGCGGCTGATCCGCGTGGTGATCGTCGATGATCGCCATCTCATGCGCAAGGTCATCCGCGCATTGCTGATGAGCATCGGGGTCGAGCAGATCTTCGAGGCCGGCGACGGGGTGAGCGGCCTCGAGGCCATTTGCACCGTCGTGCCCCATGTCGTGTTGCTGGATTGGGACATGCCGAGCATGAGCGGCGCCGAGTTCGTCAGGAAGGTGCGCTCGCCGGGGACTTTCCCGCAGCCGAACGTGCCCATCGTCGTCTTGACCGGCCACAGTGAAAGCGCCTGCGTCGCCGAAGCGGAGCGCCTTGGCGTTCACGACTATCTGGTGAAGCCGGTGTTCGGTCAGGCGCTGTCACGTTGCCTCGTCTCGGTCATGGCCAAACCGCGCCCGTTCGTGCAGATCGGCGATTATTACGGCCCCGAACCGCGCAAGCTTTCCGCCATTCACGCCGCGTGAGACTGCGTGCGCGTGAGCTTTGCCAACTAGCGCACGACCGATTCATATCAGATCGGCTCAGGTTGTATCATAGGCGCTGCTTCGCAGCCGTCTCGTTGCCGACGGCGCCGATCACCTCACGCACCAACCGAATGAGGCCGCGGGCGTCGTTGCCGGGGCCAGTCGCGTCGCCCAGCCGCACGATCACCAAGCGCTGCGATGGTAGAATGAAGATACGCTGACCGAGATTGCCGGCGGCAAAGAAGACGTCGCGCGGCATGCTGCCATTAACCGGCGCTCGCGCTTGCGCAGCGTTGCGGCGATTGGTCCAAAATCCAGCGCCATACTCGGTTCCAAGCGTGGGCCGCGCGGAAAATTCGATCCAGCCCTCGGGCAGGATGCGTCGGCCGCCGGCCGTGCCGTCATCCAGATACATGAGGCCGAAGCGCGCCCAGTCGCGGGCGCTGGCCAGCATGTAATGGGAACCGACCATCGTGCCGGTCGCGTCGACCTCCATCACGGCGCTGCGCATACCGAGCGGACCGAACAGCTCGCGTTGGGCAAAACCAAGCGCGTCGATGGCGCGACCGCCAACCGTGTCGCGGATGATTTGCGCAAGGATATGGGTGCTGGCGCTCGAGTAGGCCCAACGCGTGCCCGGCGTTACAATCAGTTTCGCCTTCTCCGCAAACTCGGTCATGTCGCGCGCCAGATAGACCATTCGGTCCGAGCGGTTGGCGAAACCCGCGCCTTCCTCGTCGAGGTCGAGGCCGCTGGTCATTCGCATCAGGTTTTCGATGGTGATGAGGCGGCGCGGGTCGCCGGGCGTCTGCCACGCTGGAACCGGTGCGCGCGCGTCGGTCTGGAGTCGGCCCTGCCGCACCAGAATGCCGACGAACGCGTTGATCACCGATTTGGTCATCGAGAATCCCAGGATCGGCGTCTCGACGGTCCAGCCCGGCGCGTAGCGCTCGGCAATCACGCGACCGTCGTGCACAATCACGATCGCCTTGGTCCGCCTGAATGGCGGCTGCTCAGGCTCCTCGAAGGCATGGTCGAGTGCCGATTTGAGTTTCTGATCCATCGGCGCGACCACCGCCGGCCCGGCAATCTCAGGCAGCAATGGCGGCGCATCCGGCCGCAGCGCCGCGAGTTCTGCAGGAGACGGCAGCCCCTGCGGTTCGGCGCCGTGGATGAGGACGCAGCCCAGCCCTTGGTAATAAATCGCACGCTGCCGCAGCACTCCGGCGAGCCGCGCGGTCACTGCATGCGCGCCCCGGTCGACATCATAGGTGATCGCCGGCGCGATCAGGCGCAACCCGGCGCGCGGCGCCAGACTGTCGGCGAAGACTTGCTTTGGATCGAGCCCGGAGACGAAAGCCGCGGAACAAAGATCGTGCGCGACCGCGCCGACGCCGATCAGAAACGGCCGATCCGGCCGCACCAGGGCGATTGCGACTAGCGTCACGCCGACGGCGAAGCCAGAGATCAGACGAGAGCGGCGCATAGGCAAGGTTCCGGGTCGGTGCAGGCAGGCATAAGGCAGAATTGCCCGCAATAAACTAAGCACCCGAGAAGTAAGCCAACGCAACCATAGCGAGGAAAGTTAGCCCGTTCTGCCGCGCGAATATTAAATCTAGCTGTCTTGGGGATAGTCACAATCCCTTCGTACTGACGCGCAGACGCTCTTCTATATCCGGCTGCGTTCGAGGTGAGCTCAAATCATCAGCTCCCCGATTTTCAGGTCCGAATCCTTGTGGTGGTGCCCAGGGGCGGCGCTAAACTTCTTCCTATTTTCAATGCTTTAGCGTGTCCCGCCTTTGCCAAGCGCACCGTTAAGTCTCAATGGATATTTTCAATATTGTCCCACCAGCTACGGAACGCTGCAACGGACTTGCTCCAATGGACCGAATCGTGGAAGCGGTAAATGCTGCAAATGGCCGGCGATTGTGATCTACGTCACTGAGACGTGCCACTATCGGGCTATTTTTGGGACAGGTTAGAAGATTCGGCGGAATTGGAAGCGCCATGGAGACGATCAACCAAGATTCTGACCTTGGCACCAAATGTCGCATGGATTTTACTGTGGAAACTGTGCGCACTGATGACCGGACCCGAACAGCCTATTTTGCCCTCGTGCCAGATGCTCGGCGTTATACGATCGTGGAGCACAACGGCGAAAAATGCTACTTCGACAAGTACCTTAAGCACCTCATTCCTGTCGATGAAATGAATGAGTGCATGGTTCGGCAGACGCGCGGCCTTCCACTGTTTGCCCTATCGCCAACGATCAAATCGACGCCGGAGTATGCTTCTGGTCGGCGTACCGCAATTGCAGAGAGCCTTCGCACAGGTCGATATAGCCCACCCGCAGAACAGGCGATGCCTCACAAGCGGTTCGAGGATAATCCGCGACCTCGCGATATCGCTTTTCTCTCCATCGATGTCTGCGGTAGCAGCACACAGCGAAGGTCTGATCCCGAAGCTTTTGACAGAGCATATGCGATATTGTTTCGTAACTTGGCACTGTTGTTGGCCAGTTCAACGGCGCAGTCTTAACTCCGACTGGCGATGGCTTCATTGCTCTTGTTGATTATCCGGCTTTCACATGTCAGTGTGACGCCGCTATCGATTTGGGTTTGTCGCTCCTCGTAGTTTTGCGCGACTCTGTGAATCCGGCCTTGCAAGAGGCGGGGCTCTATCCGCTCAAGATTCGCATCGGCGCTGACTACGGGCCGGCACAAACTCGACATGTCGAAATCCCCCCGACCGGATTTTCGCAAGCAGAAGTCGCAAGCGATGCACTGAACCGAGCATGCAAGATCGAGAAGAGCGGTCGCCCGAACGAATTCAGAATTGGGCGCCGGCTCTACGAATTAATTCACGTAAAATGGCTAGAACGCGCGACAGAGGTGTCGTTTGACGGCGCGAGCATCGGCATCCCTGGCTATAAAGTTTATCAAGTGAGTTGACCGTCGCACCGATTCCGGGACTTACGTTTATCCGCTCACGCATCAGAAGCGTTGATTCCAGTTGGGAACGATTGAAACCCGAGCACTGCATCAACCGATCCTGGATCTTCGGTTGGGATACGCTCAACGAAGCTGAGAAGTACACGGCCAAGGCCGATCAACAGCGATTAGCCGCGAGTACCATGCACATGCTTGGAATCACGAATTCGCCGGTTGTGCCGCCGCGTCCTTCTGGTCGCCGCTCATAGCCCTAGGGTGCGAATACTTGAAGTCCGCTATCTGGAAACGCTTTGAGCTAGTATGAGATTTTGGGTGCCATAAGTCGGCCCGGTGCTCAAACCGGCCCGCCTGCACAAATAAGACACTGACGGCAATGGTATCGATTTCATAAAGCCAAGCGGCAATAACGCTATTGCCCGGCGCCGTCGTCCAGCAGTGCAGGTTTGATCGGCCTACGGTGCCATCGCACTTACCGAATTGAAGATGCACCTCGGGGTGCGTGCGGCTCGACATAATGGCTTGCGAAAATGGGGCAATATCAATCGGTAGATCGTGCCCACTCGCTTTAGCCTCACAAAGCATGCACCCAAACAGCTTCAAAAAGAAAAGATGGACATTCGTCATCTCCCGTCGCGTGTTGTGCGGAAAAATTCGGTTGGCGCGCACCCATTGACCGACTTTGAATCGGCGTGCGCGAAGCCGATCCGACATTTGCTCCCACGCTCGATCATGCGGCTGCGTCCGCGTGGTGTTACAGTCGGCGCAAATCCGAATTGGTGCTTTGAGAATTTTTGCGTTCAGACTTCCAACTGGGCGATTTCGCCGCTCTAGATCATGAAAGTAAAATGGTTCTTCTTGCGTCGGCTTTCCCAGTACGGCGAGGAGGTCACTTCGCTTTGTTTTGTGCTCGCCCGAATTTGCTTCGTTGCGATTGCAAATCCAACACAGCGGACGGGCCGCATCGGACGCGTTTGCCTCTCCTTCTGCAAGCTCAGCCATGATTTCGCTCGCCGGCAAGAGCGATGATGAACCAAAAGCGTGTCCCACTTTTTTCGCGAGTGGGACAAAATCTCGAAAAAGCAGTTTATATCAATAACTTGAAAAGGCTTTGGTGCCCAGGGGCGGAATTGAACCACCGACACCTGCATTTTCAGTGCAGTGCTCTACCGACTGAGCTACCTGGGCCCATCACGTGCGCTCGCCGAGGGCAACGCGCAGCGCGCGCCCGCGAGAGCGCGGCGGTTATAGTGGCTCGGTTTCCGACTGTCCAGAATCGGCAATGTCGCCGGCGAGACCGCGCTGCTGCGGCCACAACGTTCTTCACGTCTCCATGGCAGGGAGAGACCATTGCCGGGCGTCAACGCACCTCTTCGCCGCTTTCCTCGCGCCGCTCGTCCTCTTCCTCGTCTTCGGTCACCGGCACCGCGTAGACGCCGGAGAGCCAGCGGTTGAGGTCGACGTCGGCGCAGCGCCGCGAGCAGAACGGCCGGAACGCCTCGGCGGCGGGTTTGCCGCAGATCGGGCAAGCCTTGCGCGGTTGCGGGGCGGGCATGGGCAAGATATGGGGCGCGGGCCAAAGAGCGCCAGGCGTCGCCTCTTCCGGCGACCCCGCCTCACAGCGCGTTGAGCCAGCCGAAATGGATCGGGTAGCCCTCGCCGCCCAGGAGCGACATCGTCTCGTAGAGCGGCAGGCCGACGACGTTGGAATAAGAGCCGACGATCTTGACGATGAAGGTGCCCGCGACCCCTTGCGCCGCGTAGCCGCCCGCTTTGCCGCGCCACTCGCCGGAGGCGAGGTAGGCCTCGATGTCCTCGTCCGACAGGCGCTTGAAGCGCACGCGCGTCTCCACATGGCGCTGACGGAAGTGCTCGCGCGGCGTCACCAGGCACACCGCGGTGTGGACGCGATGGTTGCGACCGGAAAGAAGCCGCAGGCATTGCGCCGCCTCGTCGAGCAGCTCGGCCTTGGGCAGGATGCGGCGGCCGACGGCGACCACCGTGTCGGCGGCGACGATGAAGGCGCCCTTGAGTTCCTCGTCGAGCCGCACCATGGCAAGCGCCACCTCGGCCTTGGCGCGGGCGAGCCGCGTGGCGCAGGCGCGCGGCAATTCGCCCCGCTTCGGCGTCTCGTCGATGTCGGCCGGACGTAGCGCGTCGGGCTCGATGCCGGCCTGATTGATGAGCGCGAGGCGGCGCGGCGAGCCGGAGGCGAGCACGAATTTCGGCCGCCCGATCATGCGCCCGCCCTCCGGTCAGAGCCGGGCGCGGCCGCGCCGGGGAGGCAACGCGATGCAGCGGATAATTCGGCGGTCGATATCACTTGAAGCGATAGGTGATGCGACCCTTGGTGAGGTCGTAGGGCGTCATCTCCACCAGAACCTTGTCGCCGGCAAGGACGCGGATGCGGTTCTTGCGCATGCGGCCCGCGGTATGGGCGATGATCTCGTGATCGTTTTCAAGCTTGACGCGGAACGTGGCGTTTGGAAGCAGCTCGGTGACGACACCGGGAAATTCCAGAAGTTCTTCCTTCGCCATTCGCTATCCGGCATTACTGGCTCACGGCCGCGGCGCCGTGCGTCCGTGCAAGTTGCGCGGAACCTAGCGGATCATCGGCCGCTCCACAACTGCCGAAGTTGGCGCCAAAGTGCGGCCGTCAACCGTCACTCATTGCCGGTGCTCTGCGGGGAAAAACGCTGGCGGATGCGCTCGAACAGCTGGTCGCGCACCTGCCGATAAGCGTCAAGCCGCTGCGCGCGGCTGCCCTCGACGCCGGTCGGATCCGGCGTCGGCCAATACTCGACGTCGATCGCGCTGGTGCGGGTCAGCTCCAGCGCGCGGTGATGGGCTTCCGGCGCCAGCGTGATGATGAGGTCGAAATTGAGACCCTCCCACTCGTCAAGCTCCTCGAAGGTGACGGGCTTGTGCCGCGAAATGTCGATCCCGATCTCCGCCATGACCGCAACGGCGAACGGGTCGAGCTCGCCTTTGCGCGCTCCGGCCGAGCCGACATAGACGCCGCGGCCGAACATCTGCGCGAACAGACCGGCGGCGATCGGCGAACGTACGCTATTTTGTCCGCAAGCAAACAGCACTGCCAGGGGTCGCGTCGCGGACGCCGGCATTGCGGCTCCTTACCCCTTCCAGTGCAGCACCGTGACCAGCGTGAACAGGCGCCGCGCCGTGTCGAAATCGAGATCGATCTTGCGCTTGAGCCGCTCCATCAAAATGCGCGAGCCCTCGTCGTGCAGGGCGCGGCGGCCCATGTCGAGCGCCTCGATGCGGTCCGGCGTCGCCGTGCGAATGGCGGCGTAATAGCTGTCGCAGACCGTGAAATAGTCCTTCACGATGCGGCTGAACGGTGCCAGCGAAAGCAGGTGCGCAATCACCGGCGCGCCGTCGGTGTCGCGGATATCGAACACCAGGCGATTGCCGGTGATGGCGAGGTTCAGCGCATAGGGCCCGCCCACATGGCCGATCGGCCGGAAGCTGTTCTCCTCGATGAGATCGTAGATCGCGACCGCGCGCTCGTGCTCGATGTCGCGGTTCGCCCGCCCGATCGACGTTTCATCGAGCATCACGGCCACGAGGCGGCCGGTTTCGTCCTTATCGCGGTCGGCGCGGTCCATCAGCGGTTGAGCCGAATGGCGATAGAGCGGGCATGGGCGTCGAGGCCTTCGGCCGTCGCCAGCGTGATTGCGGCGTCGGCAAGCGCGCGCAGTTGCTCCGGCCCGCATTTGAGGATCGAGGTGCGCTTCATGAAATCGAGCACGCCGAGGCCGGAGGAAAACCGCGCCGAGCGCGCCGTCGGCAGCACGTGGTTCGACCCGGCCACGTAATCGCCGATCGCCTCAGGGGTGTGTGCGCCGACGAAGATCGCGCCGGCATTGCGGATGCGCCGGGCCAGCCGATCGGCGTCCGCCGTCGCAATTTCCAGATGCTCGGGCGCAATGGCGTCGACCAGTGCTGGCGCCTCGTCGAGATCGCGCACGAGGATGATGGCGCCGAAATCGCGCCATGATGCGCTGGCGATTTTTTCACGCGACAATTGCCTGAGCGCAATTGCGATCGCGCGCTCGACCACGCCGGCCAGTTCTTCGCTGTTGGTGATAAGGATGGCCTGCGCGCTCGCGTCATGCTCGGCTTGCGCCAGGAGATCGGCGGCGATCCAGTCCGCATTGCCGGTCCGATCGGCGAGGATCAGCACCTCGGAAGGTCCGGCGATCATGTCGATGCCGACCTTGCCGAACACGACGCGCTTGGCCGCAGCGACGTACGCGTTGCCGGGGCCGATGATCTTGGCGACCGGCGCGATGGTTTCGGTGCCGTAAGCGAGCGCCGCGATCGCCTGCGCGCCCCCGATGCGAAAAATCTCATCGACGCCCGAGATTTTCGCCGCCGCGAGCACGAGCGGCGGCACATCGCCACCCGGCGCCGGCACCACCATGACCAGGCGCGGCACGCCCGCGACCTTGGCCGGCACTGCATTCATCAGCACCGAGGAGGGATAAGCGGCGGTGCCGCCCGGCACGTACAGTCCGACCGCCTCGATCGCCGTCCAGCGCGAGCCGAGTTCGATGCCAAGCGCGTCGGTGAAGCGATCGTCCTGCGGCACTTGCCGACGGTGAAAAACTTCGATGCGGTCGCGGGCAAGTTCGAGCGCCTTAAGCGCGTCGCGCCCGCAGGCCGAAAGCGCCGCCGCGATCTCCTGCGGCGTCACTCGCAAACCGATGCCGTCCAAGTCGAAACGGTCGAATTTTCGCGTGTACTCCTTGAGCGCGCGATCGCCGCGGGCGATAACATCGGCGACAATAGCGCGCACCGCCGTTTCAACATCGGCCGCCGTCTCGCGCTTGGTATCGAGAAAGGCGCGGAATTTTTGCGCAAAATCACCGGCGCGGATGTCGAGGCGGATGGCCATCGGGGTCCTGTGCGCTGTCCGGGGCCGATCATGCCCGGGCTTGTCGCCGGCAACCACGCCCCGCCCATTCCTTATACCTTCCCCGCGGCGGAAGCCTTAAGATGGGCAAAGACGTGGATGGCCGGGACACGGGGCACCCCGCCGCGCTACGCGGCGGGAAACCCGACCCGGCCATGACGAAGTCGAAACGTCGCGTTCAACCGATTCAATATCAGTTCTCTTGTATTATAACAATTCTAATATTTGATCCTGCAATTGACAAAGAGTCTGTTGTTGGCCAACGGTTCTATTGCTGGTCATGATCAAGAGACTGTTGACAAGGGAAAGCTTAACGCGGCGCACGGCGACGGTGCTGGCATCGGCGCTGGTGCTTGGCGCCGCGCTCGCGCGCGCCGACGACACCGTGACGCTGTCGCTCACGATCAAGGATCATCAGTTCGAGCCCGCCGAGGTGCATGCTCCGGCCGGCAAGCCGATCACGTTCCGGGTCAAGAATCTCGACTCCATTGCCGCCGAATTCGAAAGCAGTGAGCTGCATTTCGAAAAGGTGATCGCCGCCGGCGGCGAGGCAACCGTGCACGTGCGCGCGCTTGCGCCGGGCCGCTACAATTTCTTCGACGACTTCCACCGGCAGACGCAGGGTTTCCTGGTCGTGCCCTGACTTTTTGCCGTGAGGTGTGCATGCTGCCTTCGCTGTTGATCGTCTTTCGTGAAGTGTTCGAGGCCGGGTTGATTGTCGGCATCGTCATGGCGGTGACCTCGGGCGTCGCCGGACGCGGGTTCTGGGTCGCGGGCGGCGGCGTCGCCGGCGTGCTCGGCGCCTGCGTGGTGGCATTGTTCACCGGCGGATTGTCAGAGCTGTTCGGCGGCAACGGCCAGGAGCTGTTCAATGCCGGCATTCTCAGTTTCGCAGTGCTGATGCTCGGCTGGCATAATGTGTGGATGGCGCGGCATGGCCGCGAGCTTGCCGCCGAGATGCGCGCCGCCGGCGAGGCCGTGGTCGCGGGTTCGAAATCGCTTGCCGCGCTCGCCGTGGTGGTGGCGATCGCGGTGCTGCGCGAGGGCTCCGAAGTCGTACTGTTTCTCTACGGGGTGGCGGCGGCGGAAGGCGGGGCCGGCATCGGCATGGTGGTCGGCGGAGCCACCGGGCTCGTGCTTGGCGCGCTCGTTTGCCTGTTGACCTATCTCGGGCTCATTACCATTCCCACGCGATACCTATTCAGCGTGACCAGCACGTTGATTGCATTATTGGCCGCCGGCATGGCGGCGCAGGCAATCGCCTTCCTCGAACAGGCCAATATTCTCACCGCGCTCGACCAGACGGTCTGGGATACGTCCTGGATCCTGAGCGATGGAAGCTATCTCGGCCGCGCCTTGCACACGCTGATCGGTTACGTCGACCAGCCGACCGCGATGCAGCTAATTGTCTATGCGGCGACGCTGGCCATCATCACCGTGCTGATGAGGCTCTTCGCTATGTCGCCGGCACGGCGGCCGCGAACGGCTTAGAGCGCCATCGCTTCCGGTTGAATCGATTGCGCTCTGGTTATCCTTAGCGGAGCAGAATCTTTTCCGAAAACCGGCTTTTCCGCTTTTGCTGATTCCGAGATGACAATTATACCGTTGTCCGATCGCCGGCAAAGTGATCCGGGCACGACGCCGCCGAATAGGCTTCGCCGAGATCGGCGAGCTCGGCCTCCAAGCACTCGACCTCGAGACGAATGAGACCGCCGCCGGAGAAGGTCAGGGTGATCGTCCCGGAAGGCGGATCGCGCTCGGCGAATTCGACGGCGAGGAGATTGAGCAGTGCGTCCCTGTTCGTCTGGTCGAGTTTGCGGCACTTGCAGGCGAGCACCCGCTCGAAGCGCAGCACGGCGCGGCAGCGTCGGTAGTCCGGCGCGCCGCGTCTGGCATCCCGGGCGTCGGCCGCGTTCATCCAATCGAAGCGGTTGAGCGCCATCACGAACCGGCGTTCGCGCGGCTGCCAGCTTATGTCCGCAATCTTGACCAAGCCGTCCTGCACATGCGCGGAAACGACTTCGATGTCGTCCTTGTCGAGCGCGACGAGCTTGAGTTCCTTCATGGCCGCGTCCCCGTCCTCGGCGATCCTCTGCCGAATGAATTAGGGAAGGGAGTCGCAGGCCGCAAGTCCCGCAACCGGCCGCCCTTCGTCGAAATCCCGCTGGCTCAATCGTGCACCAGCGGACAGCCGCCGTCCTTGAGCGGCCGGAAGGCCTGTTCGGCCGGAATGGTCGCCAGAATCTTGAAATAGTCGAACGGATATTTCGATTCCGCCGGCGATTTCACC